>ERZ1292630.53-Hain-H41-02um-R3-53-length-132892-cov-46_pt1 | contig 132892 bp, 125 predicted proteins | sample MGYA00564408_ERZ1292630 | MGnify/ENA primary metagenome ERZ1292630 (study PRJEB36523, sample SAMEA6512641) | groundwater metagenome | collected 2019-01-08 | study: AquaDiva: Metagenomics assemblies of 32 groundwater samples
CCCTCGGTTCAGCATGATGCTACACCAGTTCCACTCTCGTGACGACACTATCTAGAAGAAAAGCACCAATGTCCGATGTAAACCCGTCCGAAAATCTTTAGAAGGGTGCAGCACTGATGGGACTCAGAGGGCGAAGCTATGTTGAACACGATTCAATCCGGTTCTGAAATCACGAATCCGTCGATGACCGCAGCGGCTGTCGATCTTCATTGGTATGCCGTCAGCACCCGCTCCCGACATGAGAAGCTGGTCCGGGATCGCCTGGCCGCCATTGGTATCGACCCGTTTCTTCCCTTGGCGAAGAAGTTGAGCCAGTGGTCGGATCGAAAGGTCTGGACTGAAAATCCGCTTTTTTCCGGCTATTGTTTCGCCCGGTTTTCCCTCAGGAATAGTCATGCCGTGCTCCAGACGCCCGGTGTCGTTCGCATCATCGGGTCGCTCATGCCCGAAGCGATCCCTGATGAAGAGCTCGAGGCGATCAGGACGCTGGCCGAAAGCAAACGCTCCTTTGAGCCCCATGACTATATGACGGAAGGGACCCTGGTGGAGGTCGTCCGTGGCCCATTGACAGGTGTGCGCGGCCAATTACTCAGGAAGGCGGGTCATGATTGTCTGGTTATTCGTGTGAACCTCATCCAGCAAGCTGCGACCGTTCACATCGAGATGAGCGAAGTCGTCGCCGTTCAATAATCTCTTCCCTTTCGCTTCTCCCTTCACGCTCCCTGGATGTAGCAGGGACACGTGCTGCGAATCCATTATGCCGAAATCCCGTTTTAGCCACGATCAAATCAGAGCCATCGTGTTGGAGATGGCGACGGCGGGCACCCTCAAGGACCTGGCGCGAAAGCACGGGGTCTCGACGGCGACGCTCCATCGATGGAGGCGCGCGGTGAGCGATGAGCGGAAGCCTGCGAGGGATCGGCTTCGTTCACTGGAGATGGAGCATCGTCGGCTCAAGAACAGATATGCTGAGCTTTCGCTGGATTATCTTTCGCTTCGCGCCGCCTTGGTGAAAGATGTCAACCGGGAGTGTTGATCGCGGCTCGCGGGGTGTCGTCTGTCTGAATTTCTAACCGTGTGGAGGATTTCCAATGCGCTGGTTTACCGCCGTAGCAGTCGGATTGACAGTCATCTGGGGAGTCGCCCCGGCATTTTCTCAGGCGCCAGGCCCATCTGCATCCACCGGTTCTTCTGAAATGGGCGGGAAAGACGGCGCCCCCTCGTCTACGACCGCGCCACTGCATCCGGGAGGTCATCCGGGCGAGAAGCTGTCGAACATCGTCACCGATGCGTACACCATCGGCGCGGAAGACATTCTGGAGATTACCGTCTGGAGAAACCAGGATCTATCGAAGACGGTCCAGGTGCGTCCGGACGGCAGATTTTCATTGCCGGTGATTCGCGATGTCGTCGCAGTCGGAAAGACGCCGTCGCAACTGGCCGACGAAATTACGCGCAAGCTGAAAGAATATGTGCAGAACCCGGTCGTCGCCATCAGCGTTCGAGAGGTCAATAGTTACAATATCTTCGTGCTGGGGGAAGTCGTGAGGCCGGGAAAATATCCGCTCAAGAGTCGGACCACGCTGTTGCAGGGGGTGACGATCGCGGGAGGGTTTACGCCGGTTGCAGCGAGAAATCAGGTGGTCATTTTCCGGTTTACAGACAATGGCTCGACGATGCAAACGCTGACGTCCAGCTATGACGACATCGTGTTGCGCGGAGCCATCGCGGGGAATCTCGAACTCCGGGCCGGAGATACCATCGTGGTGCCAAGCGAAGCCATGGTCGTGTTCCCGGGGCAGCAACAACAATAAGACATCTTTCAGGCAGGCAGAGATCATATGCATATGAAACAGGCAATCAATTCTCTCGTGCTGCTGTGTGCGGTCGCCTTCATTAGCGTCTCTCCGGTGGGATGTGCCGCGGTCGTCCAGGAACGCGAGTATGAGGCGCCGGGCGGATTCCTGTTGGGTCCGGAAGATCTCCTGGAGATCACCGTCTGGAAAAATGCTGACTTGTCGAGAATTACGGCCGTTCGTCCGGATGGCTTGATCTCGATGCCGTTGATCGGCGATGTGCAGGCGTCGGGCCTTACGGCGGATGGTCTGGCCCATAGGATTACGGAGCGGCTCAAACAGTTCGTCGCCAGCAGTCCAGCCGTTTCCGTCAGTGTCAAAGAACTGAATAGTTATTCCATCTTTGTGCTGGGAGAAGTCACAAGGCCGGGCAAGTATCAGGCCAAATCATACGTGACGCTGCTGCAGGCCATTTCGATGGGTGGCGGCTTTACCGAGTATGCCAAGAAGAACAAGCTGCAGGTGGTCCGCAATCGGTTGAACGGCGACAACAAGATCCATGAGACGCGGATTCCCGTTCGGTATGACGACTTATTGGCCGGCAGCGGAGAACCGGGCAACATGATCCTCTTGTCTGGTGACACGGTCATCGTCCCCTAAGCCCACCCAGCGCAGTCGATACTTGTCGCGACCGAAGGCCCAGGTAGTTCCGGACCGGCTCGGCCAATCCTCATCCTCCGATCTCCGGCAATCTCTGCGGTTGTCAGGGTTTCATGATCTCCCGTCTGCGTCCGACGGGTGGGCGGCCGCTCGCAACACTTTGTCCGGTGATCGAATTGTGGAGTCCTAATCGGTGCAAACGGAATCATGGCATGCGATGGGCGCTTGCGGTGGTTCTTATTTCCGGAGCGGTCGTCGCGACGATCGCCGCCCGGCCTACTCACGCGCAGGCCGACACGAAGGTGATCCCGTCCGTGACGTTATCGGAACGTTACGACAGCAACGTGTTTTTCGCGCCACCGGAATTCCTTCCTCCTGGACAGCGGCGGAGCGATTTTGTCTCGACCATTGCCGGCGGGCTGCAAGTACTGCACAAGACGAGAAATATCGAAGCGAGCCTGACCGGTGGAGCCGATGCCAACGCGTACGCGTACAACTCGAGCTTGAACTATTTCTCCACCTCGGCCGACGCCTATGCCAAGCTGGATGGGTTAGTGGGGCAGCTCACTGAAGGCGCCCATCTGTTGATCAGCGAGCGGTTTCGCTATACGCCTGAACAGCCGAGCTTTTTGACGGGAGCAAAAGGTCAGGGCCTCGACGATCCGTTTCTTCGGGGTATTCAGGGGTTTCGAGCCAATACCTTCTCAAACACCGCGGCCGTCAACGGCGAATACCCGCTGTTCAGAGGGTTGGGACTTCAAGGGAGCTACTCCTTCTCCACCTATAGAGTCGGCTCAATCCTGGTTTTGAACACGACCGGCGCGACGTTTTTCGATACGAACCTTCACACCTGGTCGGTCGGTCCCAGTTACCGGCTCTCTCCAGTCGATCATCTGTCCCTGTCGTATCAGCAGAGCCTGGTGACGCAGACGGTGACGGATGGCAGCCAGAACATCGAGTACAACACGCAGGAACTCTGGGCGAACTATACGCGTGTCATGCCTGAATGGACGGTGACCGTCCGCGGCGGTGCCACCCTGATTGAGCCGGCGAGTCGAGCATTCCCGAGCGCGGTCTTGAGCATTACGAGCAATCCCGAGCGCGCGACATCGATTCGCTTAGATCTGTCACGGCGCGCGGCCCCGTCATTTTTTATCGTGGGAGGCGCGACGATCAGTAACGTGGGACAGGTGGAAGTGACCCAACGACTGTCCAAGCGATTCAGCCTCCGGGGCAGTTTTAGTTACGGGTACAACGAAGTCGTGCCGATGAAAACCGTGAAATTCGAAAATCTGAACGCCGTGGCGGGGTTGAATTACAGTCTTTCAAGAACCATGTCGATCGATCTGTTCTACAGCTATAACGATTTCAAACTCACTCAGCCTGGTGTGCCATTCGATGTGTTGCGCGAGGTGGTGATGCTGTCGCTGACCGCGCAGTGGAAATAGTCCGTGTATGGGGCCTAATGGCGGCACTCGGTCGGGATGGCAGAGCGCCGGCGCATCTGAATGGCCTGGCAGGAAGCACAGGGGGAGAGGTGAAGACGTGGAAGAGATAATCAAACTCGCCCCGATAGCGGGCGCAGCTGGGGTCCAGGAGCCGCTGCTGGTCCTTCGTCCCAGACGCGGGTGGCAGCGTCTCGGCCTGAAAGACCTCTGGCAGTATCGTGAGTTGCTCTATTTCCTCTGCTGGCGGGACATCAAGGTTCGTTACAAACAGACCGCGCTGGGCGTGGCCTGGGCGATTCTTCAGCCGCTGATGACCATGGTGCTCTTCAGTTTGTTTTTCGGAAAGCTGGCGAAGATGCCTTCCGATGGCATTCCTTATCCGCTTTTCGTGCTCACTGCCCTGGTGCCCTGGATGTTTTTCTCCAATGGAATCACCCAGTCCGCGGGGAGCCTGGTGGAAAATGCCAGCCTGTTGAAGAAGGTCTATTTTCCGCGTCTGGCTGTTCCCATCGCAAGTATCATCGCCGGCTGCGTCGATTTCCTCTGTTCGTTCGTGCTCCTGATCGGCATGATGCTGTTCTACGGGATTGTACCGTCGGCGTCTGTCGTCTGGTTGCCCTTCTTCCTTGCGCTGGCCTGTATTGCCTCGTTGGGAGTGGGGCTCTGGCTCTCCGCGCTCAACGTGCAATTCCGCGATGTACGGTATGTAATCCCGTTTTTGACGCAACTGTGGTTGTTCGCGACCCCGATCGCCTATCCCAGCAGTTTGCTATCCGAGCCGTTGCGGACGGTGTACGGCCTCAACCCGATGGTGGGTGTGGTCGAGGGATTCCGCTGGGCATTACTTGGAACCGAGACCTCGCCGGGTCCCATGTTGCTGGTGTCGGCAGTGGCGAGCGTGCTCGTGCTGCTCACCGGGGCATTCTATTTTCGCCGGATGGAAGTCACCTTTTCCGACAGGGTGTGAGGCACATGGCTGATCTTGCGGTTCGTGTCGAAAATCTCTGGAAGCAGTATCGTGTCGGACGGCAGCCGGAACGGTATTCCACGCTGCGCGATACGATGGCCAATATGTTCCGGGCCCCGTTTCGGAAGCTGCAAGGGCTTGTCCCGGGGCAGGGGAGCCCCGACGCTGCGGGCGATGACCGGTTCTGGGCCGTGAAGGACGTGTCGTTCGATATCCGCCGCGGCGAAGTCGTCGGCATTATCGGACGCAACGGCGCGGGGAAAAGCACTTTGTTGAAAATCCTCTCGCGGATCACCGAGCCGACTCGGGGGCAAGTCTCGCTCTACGGGCGTGTCGGCTCGTTGCTGGAGGTGGGGACGGGGTTTCACCCGGAACTCACCGGGCGGGAGAATATCCAGCTCAATGCCGCCATTCTCGGCATGAAGCGGGAAGAGTTGACGGCGAAGTTCGACGAAATTGTGGCCTTTGCCGAAGTGGAAAAATTCATCGATACGCCGGTCAAGCACTATTCGAGCGGCATGTATCTGCGCCTGGCATTTGCCGTGGCGGCCCATCTCGAACCGGAGATTCTCATCGTGGACGAGGTGCTGGCGGTCGGCGACGCGGCGTTTCAGAAGAAATGCCTCGGCAAGATGGAGGGCGTCGCGAAAGAGGGCCGCACGGTCTTGTTCGTCAGCCATAACATGCAAGCCGTGACTCGCCTCTGCGAACGCGTGATTCTCCTGGACGGCGGAGGGGTAGTCGGTGATGGACCCGCGGGCCAGCTGGTGACCCGCTACTTATCCTCCGGTGACGGGAATACCAAAATGCGGGCATGGGACGATCCCGTGCGAGCTCCCGGAAGCGACGTGGTGCGGCTCTGCGCGGTTCGAACGCGCACTGAAGACGGTCAACCCACAGATCTGGTGGATATCCGCAAACCTCTTGGGGTCGAGATCGAGTACGACGTGCTCAAGCCGGGTCATATCTTTCATCCCTGTTTCAGCGTGCACAACAGCGAAGGGGTGCACCTGTTTTCCGCGCAGGATACCGATGGCACATGGAGACGTCGCGCTCGACCGACAGGGCGTTATGTCAGCACCGGATGGATTCCCGGCGACTTGCTGAACGAAGGGGCGATGTTCGTCGGCGTCGCGGTCTGGACGCTCAACCCTGAACATTGCCACTTCTATGAACGGGATGCCGTCGCATTTCATGTCGTGGACTCGTACGACGAGGAATCCGCCCGAGGCGGTTGGCCGTTTTCTGTGCCGGGCGCCATCAGGCCGTTCTGCAAGTGGGAGACGCAATCTGAGCACGGAACGGTCGTCGTGCCTGACGACTTGCCGGACGATGTGCCGCAGGCGCAATGCAAAGGGTAACCGCTGACAATTGCCCGTCATGCCCATGCTGAAAACGTTTGCCCTCCGCTGCGCGCACGTCTGCATGCTCTGGGCCTGGACCTGGCCGGTCGGAAGAGTGGCGACCTGGTGCGCGACGTGTTTCGTGCCCCCGGACCGGGGTCGTTCCTGCCTGGCCTGGTTCAACCGGAAAGGATATGTCTCGCTCAAGGCGACGATTCATGCAACAGACCTTCGCCTGGGAAACAATGTGTTTCTCGGGGACCGGGTCGTGTTGTTTCAGGACCGTGACGGCGGCCCCATCGAAGTGGGGAACGGGGCGCACATCTTCGGCGATACGCATCTTCAAACGGCGCAAGGTGGACGTATCAGCATCGGTACGAATACCCATATTCAGCCCAGGTGTCAGTTCACGGCCTGCTTGGCTCCGATCGAGATCGGGGTCGGCGCCCATATTGCGGTGGGGTGCGCTTTTTACTCCTATGATCACGGCGTGGAGCCGAATATCCTCATCGGCCAACAGCCGTTACAGACCAAGGGCGGCATTCTGATCGGTGACGACGCCTGGTTGGGATTCGGCGTCATCGTGTTGTCGGGAGTGTGCATCGGAAAAGGCGCGGTCGTAGGTGCCGGTTCCGTCGTGACTCACGACATCCCTGATGGGGCCATCGCCGTCGGGTCGCCGGCCCGTGTCATCAAGATGCGCGGCCAACCTGGTGGAGCGGTCGCTGTTGAGGAAAATTCCCCGCTGAGCCGTAAGTAGCTCTCCAATGCCGTGATTGCTCGTCGAATCGATCGCAGCGTCGCTCCCGGGTGATGACGCGCGCGGCATCTGGCCACGAACAAGTGAGGCGTTCATACATGCGATCGCATACGCAACCGTTGGTGACCGTGCTGACGCCCGTGTACAACGGTGAAAAGTACCTGACGGAATGTATTGAGAGCGTGTTGGCGCAGACCTATGCCAATTGGGAATACTACATCCTCAACAATCGCAGCACCGACCGGACTCTGAAGATTGCCGAATCCTATGCGGCAAAGGACGCCCGGGTTCGCGTGGTGACGACCGAACGGTTCCTTCCGATCATGGAAAACCACAATACGGCGTTCCGGCTCATGTCGAAGGACAGCAAGTATTGCAAAATGGTGCACGCTCCCGACTGGTTGTTCCCGGAATGTGTCGAGAAAATGGTGGACCTGGCGGAGGCCCATCCTAGCGTGGGAATCGTGGGGGCCTACAGTCTCAAGGATCATACGGTCATCTGCAACGGGTTGCCCTATCCGAGCCCTGTGACGAACGGGAAAGAACTGGGCAGAAAGACATTTTTGGGCGGCCCCAGTGTCTTCGGGACGCCGACCACGGTGCTCTTCGCAGCCGATGTGGTGAGGAGCCGGCCTCAGTTCTACAATGAGGCGAGCTTTCACGCCGATTCGGAAGCCTGTTTCGATGTCTTGAGAGATCGGGACTTCGGGTTTGTCCATCAAGTACTGACCTACTCGCGCGTGTTTCCCGAGAATGCCAGTCGGTTCGATGAGGTGTGTCTGCTCTTCCCGGAGATCGAAACCCTCTTCAAGTATGGCCGCGACTATCTCAGTCCCGAAGAATTCAGCCGGGAAACTGGGCGGCTGTGGGATCGCTACTATACGTCCTTGGGATCGCGAGTCTTCCGCAACCGGGCGAAGGGGTTTTGGCAGTATCACCGCACGAATCTCAAGCGGATCGGCCACTCACTGAGGGTAGAACGAATCGCCAAAGCGGTGATCGTGAAGTGTTTCGACATCGCCCTCAATCCACTCAATACCTCCCTCCGGATAACCAGGAAGCTGGTGAGTTTCTGACGGCTGACGAATCAAACACCCTTCCGCACCAGCAGCGTATTTCAGAACGATAGGTCTGAGTCATGAAAAAAATCCTGATGGTCGCCCGGTTTTTCCCGCCCGAGGGGTCCGCCACGTCGTTTCGAACCCTGCGGTTTGTACGACAACTCTCGAAGCTGGGGTGGAATGTCACGGTGGTGACCGCGACCCCCAGTCAGTACGAACGGCATGATGCCAAGCTGGTTACGACGGTCCCCAGCCAAGTCCGGGTGATCCGGGCCAAGGGATATGATCTGTGGCAGTGGTTTCAGTCCTGGCGCTTTCGAAGAATCGAGCAGCAGTCTGCCGGCCGACAGAGCGACGCGGCTCGGAAGCCGGCCGTTCAGGGGGGCGGCAGTCTGCGGGCCTGGGCGCGCGAGATGGTTCGGCGCGTAGAGGCCTGGTGGTATCAGCCGGATGTGGACATGCCCTGGATCCGGCCGGGGGTGAAGGCCTGCCTGGACGTCTGCGCGGATCAGCGTCCCACTATCATCTGGGCGAACGCAGGACGGCTCGCCGCATTCCGGGTCGTCCGGGAAGTTTCGAAACACACGGGAGTGCCCTATGTGCTGGATTTCGACGATGCGTGGACGGTGACATCGAACGATCACGATAGGCGCAGGCCGAGAGCAGCTACAGGGCGAATCCGCCGGGACATGTACGAGCTGCTCAAAGGGGCCCACGCCGTGGTCTTCAGGTATGAAAGCGAGGCGGAATGTTTCTGGCGGGCCTATAGAGGCGCATTGCAGGCCTCACGCGTCTATATCATTCCGAACGGGTTCGAGGCTCCCATCGACCGGTTCGAGGCGCCTGCCGGAGAGAGGTGTACCGTTCTCTATTCCGGCACCTTACCCGATTACCGCTACGACACACTCCTCAGCGCTCTCGGGATGTTGAAGGAGCAGGACCCGGAGGGGGCCAAACAGTTGCTTCTGCGCTTCGTCGGCGAGGGAATGGAGCCTCTTGCCGCCGAGGTCAACGCTCGTGGCCTCTCGGCCATGGTCGAAACCTCCGGCCCAACCTCCTTCGACGAGGTGTCCCGCCTCCAGCGGGAAGCGCACGCGTTATTGGCCCTCGGAAGGCCCGCGACCATGAAAGGATATGAACTCTTTGCCGGCGCCAAGCTGTTCGGGTACCTGAAGGGCGGCCGGCCGATCATCGGGGTGTTGCCGCCGGATGAAACGAAACAAGCGCTGATTCGCGTTGGTGTCCGCACGATCGCGGATGTCGACTCGGTGCCGGAGATCGTGGCGGTACTGCAGATGCTTCTTGCAAAATGGTCGGCTCGGGATTTGGAGTCGTTGGTGCCGGACCGCAAAGCGTGTGAAGCCTATTCGTCCGAGCGGCAAACCGAGATTCTGGTACGCGCGTTGGAGGGAGTACCTCCGGAGAAGCCGTTTGTTCCCGGCGCGCAGCCCATCCCGCCGAGTTTGAGGGAAATCGAAGATCCGAAATGGCTGGAAGGCGGCCGTTAGGACCCAGATTCAACATTCCGACGTGATCGTCGCCTCGCGGTGCGCATCAAGCGAGTGAGCAGGAGCCGAACGTGTATTTTTGTATCCGTGACGATGACACCAGCTTCTTCACTGCACCGCATGAACTGGAGCGAGCCTACGGCGAGGTGACGAAACATGGCCCGGTGTCGCTGGCGATCATTCCATTTTGCCGGGCGGGGAACAGCAAAGGGGTGCCGGCGGCCTACCGAGAGCAAGGGTCGATCCATGCGCTCGAGGAAAACGGAGCGTTGGTAGAGTATCTGCGTCGCGGGATCGCCGGTGGTCGCTATGAAGCCATGCTGCACGGGTACCATCACGACGAGCCGGAGAACCGCCGTGAGTTTTTGCACGGTTCCGAGTTAGCCCGGAAAGTCCGTGAAGGTAAACAGTATTTAGAACGGCTGTTGGAGACCACCATCCGCGTCTTCGTTCCACCACACAATGCAATCGGCAGGGAAGGATTACAGGCGATCAGCGCAGCGGGACTGCACCTTGGCGGCGTCGCAGGCATGCGTCACGGCTGGCCCTGGTGGTCTCCATCGTGCCTTGGAATCTGGTGGCACTTGAGACGGCGCCGAATAAACGGACTTGACGGGTTACCCTATGTGCTGGATGTACCGGGTCATAGGGAACTGGCCGGAACCCCTATCACCCCGGCGGCCGTGCTCCGGGGAAGCCTGCGACGCTTTGACGAGGCCATCGGACTTGATGGCGTATTTTGCGCCGCCACACATTATTGGGAACTCGGTCATCCGGTCACCGATCCAGATGCCACCACCGTCGGGGATCATCTCTATAAGTTGGTCCAACGGGCGATGGCTGATTCGAAGGTTCGCTGGCAGTCTGTGGGAGCCGTGATGACCGGAAGCCCACCACTAGGCAAGCGACCCTAGCAGCCACGCTTCCCGGCTCTCCTCGACCACCTACACGCCTGTCCGCTCGGTTTCTCTCGTGCTCGAATCAGAAGGTACCTATGTGCGGTTTTCTGGCCATACTTCAGGATGCTCCCCGCATCGAGCTTCACACGGCGCAGGCTGCCGCCGACCGTCTTGCCCATCGAGGGCCGGATGGGTCGGGGAAATGGACGGAAGCGCAGGTGATGCTCTTTCATCGGCGTCTATCGATCATCGATTTGGCCACGGGCCAACAGCCGATGGTGAGTCGGGATCAGCGATACGTCATCGTCTTCAACGGCGAGATTTATAACTATGCGGAGATCCGCGAACAGCTGAGCCGGGAGGGCGTCCGGTTCCGGACGCAATCCGACACGGAGGTCTTGCTGGAAGGGTTCGCTCGCTGGGGGGCGGCCGTCGTCGGTCAGGTGAACGGCATCTTCGCATTTGTCGTGTGGGATCGGCTGAACAAGGTGGCGTTCGGCGCGCGGGACCGGTTGGGAATCAAACCGCTCTGTTGGGCCGTCTCTAAGGGAACCCTCGTCGCGTCCTCGACCCTGGAACCGTTCGATGCCCTGCCAGGATTCGGCCAGGTAGATCCGGTCGCCGTGCGGGATCTGCTGGCGTTCGATTACATCCCTTCGCCGCAATCGATCTTGCAGGGCGTTCAGAAATTGGAACCAGGCTGCAGGTTCCTGTGGCGATTAGGTGATGAGGCCCCCCGGATCGAGCGGTATTGGACTCCTCCAGGTCCGGACAGACAGGCCGTCGCACCCGATGAAAATGACCTTGAACGGTTACTCCAGCAGGTCGTGCGGCGCCAGATGATCAGCGATGTGCCGGTCGGCGTGTTTCTCTCCGGCGGCATCGACTCTTCACTGTTGGTGGCCCTGATGGCGCGTGAGAGCGAAAAGCCGGTGCGATCCTTCTCCATCGCCTTCAAGGACGCCTCCGCCGATGAATCCTCCATCGCGGGGCTCGTGGCGAGGCAGTTCGGAACCGATCATACGGTGCTGCCTGCCGAGGATTTTGGGCCGGATATGCTGCTCGATTTGCTTGGACGGTTGGATGAGCCGTTTGCCGATCCGGCCGTCGTGCCGACCTATGCGCTCGCAAAAATGACGGCCGGTCACGTGAAAGTCGCACTGTCCGGTGACGGGGGCGATGAGGTCTTCGGGGGCTATCCGAAATACCTGCTCGGCAACGATCAGTCGTCGCCGCTTCCCGGTCACCGCATCCTCGACCGATCGCTTCGCCTATCGAACTGGAGGCCGCGAGGCATGGCCCATCTCTATTGGCGAACGCTCTCCCCGAAAGATCGTATCCGATGGTCCTGGGTCCGGTACGGCGATTTTCCAATTTTCCGAAAAGACCTCCGACAGGTGCTGGCGGGCACGTACCACGATGCAGCCCGCGTGTCAGAGTATTTCGAGCCTTGGGCGCGACGAGCACGTCGATACGGCGAATCCATCGATAGGGATCTCTTGATGCGGGCCGATTTGGAAACGTATTTGAGCGAGAATTGCCTGGTGAAGACCGATCGAGCCAGCATGCTGGCCTCGCTTGAGGTCCGGGTGCCATTTCTCGACGAGCTGATCCTGGATCGTATGCTGCCGCTGCATGCGGACCGGAAAATCGTCAACGGCACGTTGAAGGCCTTGCTGATCCCGATCGCGCAACGACTCCTGCCCCGGCAGGTCTGGGACCGGCCCAAGCATGGATTTAACGTCCCGCTCGACAAGTTTCTATCCGGTCTCTGGAGGCCGGCCTTCGACGCTGCGATAGATTGGGGAGAACAGCATATCGGCCTCTTCAACTATCCGTACCTCCGGCGCCTCCAGACTATCAGTAGATCGGAAAGCGGGATCGGGCGAGAGCTCTGGAATCCGTTTGTCTTTCTCGCCTGGGCGATGAGACGCAAGGTCACCATATGAAAATCGTATTTCTGAACGATGTCGCGTACGAATACGCCATAGGATCGCCGAAGGCGGTCGGAGGGACTGAGCGCGATATTTGGATTCTGTCGCGTGCCTTGGCTGCAGCAGGGTGGTCGGTTGTCGTGGGAGTGTGCGGAGCAATCGCGATTGGACAGCGCAGGATTATCGAAGGCGTGGAGTATGTAGGAATCAACCCTGGAAACCCCGTTGTCGCGTGGTATAGATTTCTCGCCGCTGAGCGGCCCGACTGGCTGTTTTGGGAGGGCGCGTCCCATTGGTGGGGGATTCTCGTGGAGTTAGCGAAACGACACGGAGCCCGCACCGTCTTCCATACAGCGTTCGATACCGATGTGTCGCCACGACAGGCGTTGGTGAGGCGGAGTCGCTGGTGGCCGCTGTATGCATGGGGACTCAAGCGAACCGACAGGATCTTTGTTCAGCACATGGGGCAGTTCGACATGTTGCCTTCGCCATGGAGGGCAAAATCGGAGGTTCTGCCGAAGGTGTGCCAGCTCCCGCCGGTCATGAATACCCACTCCGGGCGATCTCCATATATCGCGTGGGTCGCCATGTTGCGCACACCGAAACGCCCTGATCTTCTGGTTGAAATTGCACGTAAATCTCCAAATTTGAAATTTGTCGTGTGTGGTGGCTTGACGGCACATAGGTCGCAAGGGGATTCCACTGCGCAGGCTGCGGAGTCCCTCAAACAGTTGCCGAACGTCGAGTATCGTGGGCGGGTGGATCCTGAGGAAGCCGCTGGAGTGATCGAAAACGCCGCCCTGCTTTTGTGCACCTCCGATCAAGAGGGGTTTCCGAATACATTTGTGCAGGCATGGAGCCACGGCACACCTGTCGTCACGCTCCGGGTCGATCCCGACAACATCATCAAGCAGCGCAACGTGGGAATTGTCACGGGTACGGTTGATGCCACGGTTGAACGGTTGCAGCGATTAATGTCCAGTACTCAGGAGCGCCAGGCCATGGCCATCAGGGCGCGTGAATACATTCTCGAGCAACACAGTGCGGAAGTCGTGGTCAAAAAGTTCGATGCCGCGACGCGTCATTGGATTCGATGATCATATGATGACCACCCAGCACGTGCGGAACTGAACGATTTGACGGGTACGATAACGAGGTTCGAGATCCGGCCAGAGCCTTGCTGCCGAGCTTGCATTCCAAGGTTCGTCTGAGAATCGGACTGGTCTAATTGAGCGCAAGATAGCATGAGAGTGTTGGTCATACAGTCAGAGCTTGGGGTTCTTCGGGGTGGGGGAGAGAACTTCACGCGGAACTTGTTTCAGTCCTTCGCCGACCGGGGGCATGAGGTCTGGGCGACCTTCATTGCCGATTATAGGGGGCAGTATCCCCTCGCCCTCCCTCCGGCATTTCGCCCGCTCCCACTGGCCGGATGCTGGTCAAGAAAGCTGGGGCAGGACGCGCTCTCCACGATGGCGGCTTGTTTGCCGAAGCGAACGTCACTGAGAGCTCATTGGGATCGCGTGCAAGCGGCACTCTGCTGGCGAACTGTTCGGTGGCACGATGGGCGGTTTACGCGTCGCGTCGTACAGGAGTTCGGTGGCCGTTGGAAAGAGTTCGATGCGGCATACGTGCATGCAAGCGCGGTCTTGGCATCGCGAATTGCTCCCCATTGCCCGACCATGTTGCGGTTGCCAGGACCGATCTCGTCGGATTTCGAACCGGTGCTCAGGTCAATTCCGGTTGTCTGCGCCAATGGAGACGCGTTGAGCAAGATTCGTGAATTTGTGGGCGATCATGCTCTCGAACTTCCAATCGGTTTGGACGGTGAGTTGTTCAAGCCGGGTGCGTCCCGGATTCGACAGCAGTTGGGATGGACGGACAAAGATTGGGTAATTGGATACGTGGGGCGGCTGGCCTACATCAAGGGTATCGATCTGCTCGTCCGCGCGTTCACAAAAATACGCCGAACAGTGCCGCAGGCGAGGCTCCTGGTCATCGGGTCGGGGGAAGAACAGGGAAAGCTGCGACTGTGCTTGAAGCAGGAACTCGCGCAAGGGATCGCGCGGCTCGAAGCCGATGTGCCGCACGCTGCGTTGCCTGAATGGTATCGCGCCATGGATCTCTTCGTCATGCCGAGCCGATATGAAAATTATTCCAATGCGGTCCTCGAAGCCCAGGCGTGCGGGGTGCCGTTCCTGGCATCCGGAATAGGTGGGAACCGGAGCCTGGCCGAGACTTGCGGTGGGCGGCTGTTTGAGCAGGGTTCGGACGATGCGTTGACTCAGGCGTTGCAGTCCATCGCCGGCAATCCCGGTGAGGCTCGATTGCGGGGCATGCTCGGGGGAGAAGTAATCAGAAATCACTACAGCTGGTCTGCCAGCGCGAAACGGTTAGAGGCCCTGTTGGAGCAAGCCTGCTCAACCGTCGCCAGGAACGCCGCATGCACGTCATAGATGCCATGCCCATGGAATGTCCGCGACGCGCGGCCTCCGCAGCATTGGCTCCGGCCGAGTACGGGTATTACTTCGTCATCTTCTATACGGTCCTGGGAGCGCCGCTGGGGATCATCCTGATGGGAAGCATCGGCTCCGGATTTCTGTTGATTCCGGTTCTGGCGCTGTGTTTTCTCGCCCTTGGCCCGGCGATCCTGAATACCATGCAGACGGCATGGGTCCCCCTTGCCTGCGGTATCACCTATCTCTTCATCCAACTCGGCGTGCATGGGGAGTCCCTCTACGAACCCTACGTGTACCCGTTCGGCCAGTGGATCATTTCGCTGGTCATTGTTCAGGCGCTCGCGGCGCATCGTCCCAACTTCCTGAACCGGTTTCTCTGGTTCACGCTGTTCATGGGACTCTCCATGTTGCCGTTCATGACACCGAGTCAGGGCGGGGGCTATGAACGTGTGGCCTTGAACCGAGAATTGGGCTATGCGAATGCCAATGCCATGGCGGGCTGGTTTGGTTTCTGCGTGGTCTGCATGGTCATCAAGGGATATCTGGAGAAGAAACCGGCATCACGGCTGGTGGCATGGGTTCTGGCGCTCGTCTCATTCTACGTGGTGACATTGACCGTAAGCCGCAGCGCGCTTCTTGCTATCTGCGCTGCGCTCCTGGTGGCGAGCAGACGTTTGCTGAAGGGAGGCTTCCTTCCTCTTCTGTTATTGGCCGGGTTTGTTCTAGGACTAGTGGAACTCGGGGTGTTCGACCAGGCGGTCCGGTCCTATTCGCTGCGTGCGGGAGAGGAGACGGGACGTTTTCGGGTCTGGCCGCTGCTGATCGAAAGATTTCTCGCCTCTCCGTTGATCGGAGTCGGCGCTGCGCATCCGGGAGCCATCACCAGCACCGGCATGTACGTGACTCCGCACAATAGTTTCCTGCTGTTTGCGGTGGCATCAGGATTCCTTCCATTGCTGCTGTTTTGTGCGTACCTGGTTCGGAGCGGGCTGGCGGCTTTACGCACGGGGAGGTCGGCAGAGTACGAAAGTGCGTTCCACCTCCCACTCGTCGTGTATGCGATGTTGATCACCTGTGCCGGGAACATGGATTTCATGTCTCCTTGGGCCATTGCGTGTCTCTCTCTGCCGATTGCAGGCGATGTGGCTTCCATGGCCGGCGGCGAGGCACCGCCGCGGCAGAGATCACCGATCGTCTGAATCTACGTGCGGCAGACTCTGCCTTGGATGCTCAGCCATCCTTCCGAACCGTTTCAGGGTATAGATCGCTTTCTATGAACACTATCGTCGGGGATTCCCTCCGTCGGCAGGAGTCGCCGTCAACATGTGCCTCATGGCTGCGGGACCATCCCCTTCTCGCATCATTGCTTATATTGGTGTGTGCTCTCTCCGTTCGGCTGATCCTCACGTGGCGCGCCGACCCGGTTGAGCTCGTGTTTCCCGACTCCAGAACCTACTTCGACCCGGCGTTGAGCCTCCATGAGTCGGGATCGTTTCTCAATAGGTATCAGACCCCGGAGATCACCCGGACGCCCGGGTATCCGCTGTTCCTTACGATCCTCATGACTGTCTTTGGCACGGAAGTACGCGCCCTCTTGATTGCCCAGACGGTCATCGTGTCGTTGAGCGTGGTCATTCTGTATTGGTTGGCGAGACAAATTCTCCCGCCGGTGATGGCATACGCGGGAGCGTGGCTGGCCGCCGTTTCACCCTGGGGGGCAGTAAGGGCCGGTTTCCTGCTTACCGATGGGGTGTTTCTTCTGCTCTTAGTGTCATTGTTCGCTCTGATGTACGGCGTCATTCGATCTGCGCGGACCACGGTGATGGTCATCGTCAGCGGTAGCCTGGTGGGGTTACTGACAAGCGCCGTGGTGCTGGTCAGGCCGATCTTTCCCCTGATTCTCTTCGTCGCCGTTGTACTGGTGCTGTTCTTTCCCGGTCGGCGGAGTCGCGCCTGGCTGCTGGTGACGATGATGGTGATGAGCGCGTCGATACCATTGCATTTCTGGAAGATGCGTAACCTCCAAGAGGCGCAGTTTCACGGTTTCAGTGACGTGTCGGGCAAGGCGGCCTGGCAGTGGTTGGCCTCCAGCGTGAAAGCGAAGGTTCCAGGGGCATCCGGAGATCGCTGGGCGATGCTCAAAGCCGCCGAGCAGGACGAAACTCATTGGACCCTGTCGCTCCAGCAAGCCGATGACGAACGGTGGCGGCTGGCGAACGATGTGTTTACGGCACATCCGTTCCTCACGGTCTATGCGTTCACGCTCAACGCAATCGAAGCCCTTATCCATCCTGAGCCGGATATCCTGGCTCCGGCGCGTTTGCGCTTCTACGGCGATACAATTCTTTTGGGAGGGATTTGGATGGCGTTCATCGTCTGCGCCGCCATTGGACTAGGGCATGTTTGGAATAGTGGCCAAGCCGATCGGGCTATTGACCGGAACTGGCTGCTGGCAATGCTAATTATTTGCTGTGCGTTAACTCTGACTGCAGGGGTGTCGTTCGGGGCCGGGTCACGATATCGAGTGCCGTTGGAGCCGATTGTGCCGTTGCTGGCAGGTGTTGGCCTCGTGCGACTCGCGACTCTTCTCTACGCGAATCGCCGGGAGGAATCTGGTGGCAGCAACCCTTTTCAAGTTCAGGATATCGGGTAATGTTTCGAGTGTGCTGTCAGCATCGAAACATTGAAGCGCGTCTTGCAATCGGTAGCAAGTCACTCCACATGCGGTTACTTCCCCGTTAAATTCGCGTCGAGAATGTCCTGGTTTGACCAGGCGTTCATGGATTGGGGTAGTCATTCCATAGTCTTAGGAAGATCATTGCATGGGGGGCAGTTAATGTGCCCTGGAGGGAATAGCAATTGATCCAAGAGTCGAGGTCGATGGACTTTGTCGAGGATATCACGAGACCTCCCCTTCAGAGTCATGCTCTCAAGGCCTGTCGGCTTCTGTATGTTGTCGGCCAGCTCGGGCTCGGGGGATTAGAGCGACAGCTGTTCTATCTTCTCAAGACAATGGATCGACAACGCTATAGACCGATTGTTGCCGTGTGGGATTACCGTGAAAAAGATCCGTACGTCCAGGAATTTCAACGACTCCATGTTCCGGTGCTGGGTCTCGGTGACAAACCTTCACGCATGGAAAAGCTGGCGGCTTTTCGCCGCATGGTCTCTCAATTTCAGCCTGAGGTGGTTCATTCTTATACCTTCCATACAAATTTTGCTGCTTGGTGGGCCACTCTTGGTTCGACAGTCCTACCCCTGGGATCGGTTCGGAACAGTTTTCTCTTCGATCGTCAAACTACAGGTACGGTGTTAGGTCGAATGTGCGCTCGATGGCCTCATGTGCAAATATGCAATAGTGTGGCTGCCAAATACACAGCGGAACATTGCGCAACTATGTTTAAAGCTGGCCGCCTGTGCGTTGTCCGGAACAGCTTAGACTTAAGCTACTTCAGCCCTCGTCCTTTTCCACAAAAGATAACGCTTCTTGCCGTCGGTAGCCTTTATCAGAGAAAACGCTGGGATAGATTAATCATGAGTTTATCTCTGCTTTCAACGAGGGGGATACGATTCCATGTCCGCCATGTGGGGGAAGGGCCGTTGCGAGGAGAGCTAGAAGATCTGGCTAAACGTGTCGGTGTGGCGGGGCTGATTCAATTCCTCGGCGCCCGAAATGATATTCCAGAATTGCTTGCCGATTCTGCCTTCCTGGTCCACACAGCTGAAGATGAAGGTTGCCCCAATGTTGTGATGGAAGCCATGGCATGCGGTCGTGCAGTTGTTGCCATGGATGCCGGAGATATCCCGTTTCTCGTGGAGGACGGCAAGACCGGTTTCGTCGTTAGCCGTGGTGATGTGACGAGGTTTGCTGAACGTGTGTTCCAATTGCTCACAGACAACGATCTCCGCAACCGCATGAGTCTGGCTGCTCGAGAAAAGGCAGAGCGGGAACTGGGGTTGGATCGCCTAATCTCCGAAACGCTAGCGGTCTACAAATCTGCAGGCTGGAAGGATGCAAGAGTTGGAGTGTCCCTATGACTCAGTGAGGGTGAATATATCTTCATTGATCGGTTGGGGTAGACAACACGGATTGATGAAGGAATGGCATGCCAGAGAGCATCGGTGAACGCTCACTGAGCCTTTTCGAGTATCGGTCTTGGGATGCGTTCGAGCTCAAGGCGTCAAAAGATCTGCCGACTCTCGATGTAGTGAGTGCTGGAGCGGGTTGTGGAGCAAAAATTTATATGTGTGGAATAGCTGGATTTGTGCATGACGGAGTGGAGCCTGCAGCGGCACGAACCGTGGTAAGACAAATGGTCGCGTTACAGCGGCATCGCGGGCCTGATGGTGAAGGGTTCTTCGATAGTCACGGAGTTACTCTGGGCCATTGTCGCCTGGCGATTATTGATTTGAGTGACGCCGGACATCAACCGATGAGCGATCACGAGGGGAGATATTGGATCACCTTCAACGGAGAAATTTATAATTATCTAGAGTTAAGAGAAGAATTACGGGAACTTGGGGTTCGTTTTAAGGGTCGTTCGGACACTGAGGTCCTTCTGGCAGCCTTTCGTCAGTGGGGGGAGAAATGTTTGGAACGACTCAGAGGTATGTTCGCATTTGCCATTTGGGATGAGCGGACAGGATGTCTCTTCGCAGCACGAGACCGACTTGGAATCAAGCCCTTTCATTACTGGGTCAATGGTACGGACCAATTTGCGTTCTCCTCGGAGTTGAAAGCGCTGCTGGAGTTTATTCCTACTCGGTCAGCCAATATTGTCTTGGCGCAACAGTTTATTGCCTGGAACCTCCTTGATCATGAACCCGGAGAAACAATGGTCTCCGGAATCAAACGACTGATTCCTGGGCACGCATTGCTCTGGCGGCAAGGCGAAGGACTTCGAACTTGGCGTTATTGGGAGCTTAAGGTTAGTGATGATTTTAAAGTGACCCCTGCGCGTGAGGCGAGCCTGATTGGTGAGTTTCGTCACCAATTTGAAGAGACCGTTTCGCTGCATCTCAGGTCTGATGTGCCCGTGGGGACCTGTTTGAGCGGCGGCCTAGATTCTTCTGCAATTGCATGCGTGGTCAGTCAGGAATTACGCCGACGAGAGGTTTGGCATAAAGATTTACAGCACACATTTAGCGCCTGTTTTGAAGATCCTGCACTTGATGAGCGTCCCTTCATGGAGACCGTGGTGGACGCGATCGACTGCCAGAGTCATTACGTCTTCCCCTCTGGCGAACGGCTTGCCGAAGACCTTGATCAATGGATCTGGCATCAGGAGGAGCCAGTGGGAGGATCTGGCGTGTATGCGCAATATTGTGTGGCGCGCCTCGCCAGGGACAGTGGTATCAAGGTGCTGCTTGATGGCCAGGGTGCCGATGAGCAGTTGGCTGGGTATCGAAAATTTATTCTTGTATACCTTCGACAACTTCTTAAGGCAGGGAAGTATGCAGAGATGGTGCGCGAAGCTTTCTCATTTTTTGGCAGACTAGATATTCTCCGTACAAGCCGGTTTGTAGACGCAAGGCGGTATATCTATAAATCCTTGCCTGAGGGGGCCGACCTGTGGCCGGGAGATTCTTTCCCGGATCGTCCGGGAGCACTCATTATCGGCACCTCTCTTGGAAGTCGCATCGAATCAGACTTGACTCGATTCAGTTTGCCACCACTGCTGAGGTTTGAGGACCGGAACATGATGGCATTCGGAGTCGAATCGAGAGTCCCATTTGTCGACCATCTGTTTGTCGAATGGGTCGCCAAACTCCCGGCTTCACTACGCCTGTCTGGAGGATGGACAAAACGCATTCTTCGCGAGGGGCTTCGGGGTGTCCTTCCAGAACGTATTCGCACTCGGAGGAGCAAATTGGGTTTCTCTACTCCCGAGCCGGCTTGGCTTGCCGGACCTCTTTCGACCTGGATCAAGAAGACGCTGAGCTCAGCTCACCACCTGGGCAGCGTAGTAGATCTTCAAGGAGTTGGCCGTATTCTAGAGAGATATAATGCCGGTGACCGATCTCTGCCGCTGGAGAACCTTATATTTCGCCTAGCCATGTATGAGTCCTGGGCTGGCCAGTTCTTGGGGACTAAACTGATAGAGAATAAGAGCTGCGTCAATTCTGGGAATCAGTTGAACGAAACGATGAAAACTACATGTAATGAGGAACCCAAGACATGTCAGTTGTAAGGGCACCCCACGTTCTTATCGTTTCTAATCATTGGGGCGCAAAGAACTTGTCTCCTTCCGCAGGCATCTTCGTGGATCGCCAGATTACTTCCCTAGAAAGAGTAGGGGTAAAGATCAGCACCTTCGATATTGGCCTTAGCCACTCGCCAATCGGCCTCATCAAAAAGTGGTTGGAACTTCGAAAGTTGGTTCGAATGCTGAATCCAGACCTGTTGCACGGCAGGTATGGAACTATTGTAGGTCTTGTGACGGCATTTGTTGGTAAACCAAGTGTGATCTCTTTCTGCGGAGGTGATTTGCTCCTGGGGGCATCTATTCCCCTTTTCCGCCAGCGTGTCGGGGTATTGCTCTCAAATCTTGCCGCTCTTCGTGCGAAGCGCCTTATTTGTGTGAGTGAGGAATTAAGAGAAGCTTTATGGTGGCGAAAGAGTCGGACAATTGTCATACCTGATGGAGTTGATCTTGATCTTTTCTCCCCTGGGACCCAAGAAACTGCGCGCAGAGAATTGGGATGGAACGCCCATAATCCAATCGTATTGCTGAATGTTCGGAACGACCCAAAGGCTAAGGGGCTGGATTTGGCTAAGGCGGCAATTCAACTGGCACAGTTACGGATTCCCGATGCGGAATTGTGTGTGATTGAGAATGTAGCGCCCGATAGAATGCCATTGCATTACCAAGCGGCGGATGCACTTTTATGTCTGAGCCTATCAGAAGGTTCTCCGAACGTTGTCAAAGAAGCGCTGGCTTGTAACCTACCTGTAATCTCTACGCTCGTCGGAGATGTTCCTGAGAGGTTAGCAGGGGTCCAACCCTCCGCGGTAGTGGAGAGAGATGTGGAGGCCATAGCGAAAGCGATGGTGCAAATTCTGCAGCATCGAAAGCGTAGCAATGGGCGAGAGCATGTTCGCAGCTTATCCTTGGAGAATATCGCCCAACGTATTGTGGACGTTTACCAAACTGCTCTGGATAAGGAGTCGAACGAAAATACGGGTTTGGGCATCCCTCGACTCGAGGCGCCTATAGTTGTGCCCATCACGAATGAGGAGATGTTGAAGAACGTAGCCGGAATTCACTTGGAGGCATTCGCTGGCTATCTGAATGCGCAGTTCGGGCGAGGATATGCAAAAGCTTTCGTAAGGTGGTTTTCCAAAAGAAAGGGCGCCATAGCAATTGCCGCAGTCGATAGCAATCGAAATGTCATTGGCTATGCACTTGGTGCTCCTGTTGGATATGGCCAGACGCTTAATCGTGAGTTGTTCTGGAGCGTCGCTGGCAGAATCATTTTACGGCCCTGGTTATTCCTTAATCCTCAGCTGTGGAAAGTTCTCATAGCACGAGTTAAAATTTTATTGGGTCTTACTCAGACAGCAAGCGATGTACTCGAGCTCCCTGAACCGTCGATGTCTTTGGTGGCGATTGGCGTGGTTCCAACTCAACGTAGAGGTAAGATTGGCCAGCGGTTGATGGAGGCCTTTGAAGCAAGGGCTCGAGAGTCCCAGATGCGCTCGGCGGTACTATCTGTGTATGAGAACCGAACAGCGGCACGTCGATTTTATGAGAAGTGTGGATGGCAACCTGACGGCACTCAAGCAGGCGGCGGGACTGTTATGCGCTATTTTAAAATGTTCCAGTCAGATCACGTCTCGTCTTGTGGGTCAATCAAAGTCAGCACGCGGTCCATTGACTCCACTAATTGATAACTTGAATATTCCGTGGAGGCACTGGTGCGGTTGTATCAGTTGTTCCGTTCGCCTCATATGCCCCAATGTCATAGTTGGGCCCTTGTGGCCTTGCAGCTCGGGCGAAATCATTTCCGACTAGACTTAAGGGAGTTCCAGCATCTATGGCAGGACTTCCAGCTTGGATACGTAGGTCAAATCCGGCGGCATTGGCAAACTTGGGGTCGCCAATGAGAGAACAACCAAGTGCCGCAGCTGGACAGAGATTATTTGAAAAAAATGTACCACTGCCGGTATTTGCGATGCCGAAACCATTTTGAAAAAGAATGTTGTTCCTTACTTGGGCATTTATGCTCTCGGAGCTTACGTTAATACCGTACAAATTCGCGTAGAAGGTATTATTGTAAACCAGAGCGCCGGAGACGGGCCTTGTGCCGGACCCAGTGGTTTGGAAGCCCCAGTAATTTGAATAAATCAGATTATTGTAAGCGGCATTGTTTGCATCACCGAGTACTATCCCACCGCCCCCAGATCCACATGTAGCAGTGCCAGAAAAAGCTACACCGCGTCCATTCCCATAGATACGTGTATTCCTTACGACATTATTGTCTGAACTTTGGGCCGCCGAACTGTCCATGAAGCGGACTCCGAAGCACTGATTATTATAGTATTCCCCCCCATCCACAATACTGTTATCGGTTGTGAGATACGCTCCATTGTTTCCCGGTCCGTAACCAGTAGACATTGACCATGCTCCGTTGTCATGGACCTTGAGGTTGATAAATTCATGAAAGCTCCCCGCAACAATGATGCCGTTCCATGGGCTATTTTTGACCTCCAGATTTTGGAATCGCAAATGATGCGTGCTGGGCTGCGTACTAATTCCGTAGCAGCCAACACCAGTATTTCTAACGAGGTTGATCCCATCCAGTACGAGGTCCTTAAAAATGATGTATTGGAGATAGGATGCCGGCAGGTTTAGGATTTCGCAGGCAGATGGATTGAGGGTGACAGTCTCCCCTGGATACCCAGAGATTGTTACGGGTGCACTCCAAGAAGTGCCTGTAGGGATGGTGTGCTGATTACTGTTAATTGCCTCCGCATAGGTGCCGGCTCTGATGAAAAGCGTATCTCCAGGCATTGGACAATCCAAAGCACTATTGATTGTCCGCTTTGGAGTTGAAATGTTGGATGCATTTACACAAAGCACGCTATCATTTCCGTTCGGAGCAACATAGTACGTCGCCGCCTCCGACACCAGCGCTCCAGAGAATAGAGAGAGGATGCTCAGTCCCCATGCGAACAGGTGAGCATGGCTCTTATTGACACGTCGTTTCAATGCCATCCGGACCTCCTCTTAAGATTCTGACGGCGGGGGGCGCTCTTGTGTCCTATGGCTAGAGCAGAATACATGCCGTCTTGATGATGTCTAATAAATTCTTTCGTTTTCAATAGGTTACTTCCAGGTACCCTAAATGGGCCTGTTCGAGATTGTAGGTAAATGCCTGCAGCAAGCTACAGGAATCGTTGTGATTGTCGAAATGTAGCCCAGGGCCCGGGTGCCTGCCTCAAGACGATACGGCCACGGAGACAGGTTGTGCAGCGGCGAGGGCTAACGGGTAATTTTGAGGAACGCAACAACTGAGAAGCCGAGTGTGCCAGTTTTGACAGACAAAAAGAAAGCCGAAAATACAAGTTTTTCCAGAGGGCCTGTCTCGTGCACGTGAACTCTCCATCAATTAACGAATCTTCGAGCACCATTCTGCGTCTGCCGTCGTCGATGACGCGCTGTATCGTGACGGCCATCGTGCCCTGCCGGAATGAGAAAGAATCGATCGAAGCCTGTGTGCGATCGATCCTGGAACAGGAGATGCCGGGGGGGGATTTTGAACTGATTGTGGTCGATGGTCTTTCAGACGACGGGACACGTGAGATTCTCTCGAGGTTGTCCGGGGAATACCCGGCGTTGAAGGTCATTGCGAACCGCAAGCGAACGATGCCGAGCGGTGTCAATCTCGCGATCACGGCTGCGTGTGGTCGCTACATCGCCATCATGGGCGCGCACAACCGTTATGCTCCTGACTATCTGCGGCAGGCGGTGCGAGTACTGGAGGAAACCCAGGCGGATAATGCCGGCGGCAGCATGGTCTGCGAAGGCGAGTCCTATGTCCAGGAAGCTATTGCTCTGGCTCACCACAGCGGGTTCAGCGTAGGCGGAGCGCGATGGCACGATCCGCAGTACGAAGGCCCAGCCGATACTGTATTCGGCGGTGTCTATCGCCGCGAGGTTTTCGACCGGATCGGACTGTTCGACGAAGAGTTGGTCCGCAATCAAGACGATGAGCTCAACCTTCGGCTGGTGCAGCTCGGTGGAAGCATCTGGCATTCACCGCGCATCAAGAGTTGGTACAAACCACGGCGCAGTCTCAAGGCGCTCCTCCGGCAATATGTACAATACGGGTACTGGCGGGTCCGTGTCGTCCAGAAGCGGAAAGCGGTTGCATCGCTCCGGCAGTATGTTCCCGGGACGTTTGTGTTTGCCTTGTTGTCGCTGCCTCTCGCCGCGTTTCTGTGGTCGCCTCTATGGTGGCTCTGGTTAGGCATTCTCACGGCATATTGTTTCTGCACCATCGGCATTTCACTTACTGTGGCCGCAAGACGGGGGTGGCGCTATTTTCCGATCCTGCCGCCGGTGTTTGCTTGCTACCACCTTGGATATGGTGCTGGGTTCCTTCATGGCATGGTCGATTTCGTCTTGCTTCGCCGCCGGGCAGCAGGATTCCACAGCACACTCACCCGTTCCTCAGAGTCAACCGAGCGGTCAAGCCCTTCATAGAAGCATGGTGTCGTCTTGCAATCAATTTCTCGGAAACAGGAGCCCCTTGCCTCGAACCGATTCCGACAATGCGGAGATACATTCCTAATCCCTGGAATCCCAAAAGGCAGAGACCACGCGATTGTTTCCTGACTGCGATATTACGCTCGATCGCGTTTCGCTCGCCTTGCCGGTGGCCAAACGTCTGGCGCACCGGTCCTGGTTTCTTTGTTACCTCCTCGATCATCTCCGGTTGTTGAATACTCACTATCTGGGCCTGATCCGCAAACGATAGTTTCTCGGCTTTCTTGACCGAATCCCGTTGGATCTTCTTCTCCTGTTTGGCAGAGCAGGGATCCGCTCGAAACAGTCACGGTCGGCACGTCTCACGACACGCACTCCCATACTCAGCAGAAAGCGGTTGCCGGAATCTTGTCGTCGACGAGATCGGGCGGCTGCCACAAAGGAAAGGTTGACCATCATGATGGCCACGCAGAGCAATTCGCCTGCCATTCGTCAGAGCATTGCCGTGATCGGGTCCGGGTATTGGGGAAAGAATCTTGTCCGTAACTTCGCCGAGCTCGGTGCGTTGGCGGCGATTTGCGACACCGATAAGGCCACGCGGGAAGCTCTGGCAGCACAGTATCCCGGCTGCCGTGCGGTGGCCGACTTTGCGGAGGTGTTGCAGGACGACAGTATTCAGGCTGTCTCGATCGCCACGCCGGCCGAGACCCATGGAACCCTTGTACGGCAAGCGCTGCTGGCGGGTAAGGATGTCCTGGTCGAGAAGCCATTGTGCCTGATCGAGGACGAAGCCCGATCGCTGGTGGCATTGGCCAAACAGCAGGGCCGTCTGCTCATGGTCGGCCATTTGCTCTGGTATCACCCGGCGATTCTCAAGCTGAAGGAGTTGATCGACAGCGGGGAATTGGGGCGCATTCAGTACGTGTACTCGAACCGGTTGAATCTGGGAAAGATCCGTCGTGAAGAGAACATTCTCTGGTCGTTTGCGCCGCACGATGTCTCTGTCATTCTCGGGTTGCTGGGCGAAATGCCGGATGCCGTGTCGGCACAAGGCGGCAACTATCTCCACCAACAGATTGCGGATATCACGGTGACGATGCTGGCCTTTCCCAGCGGTGTGAAGTCCCATATTTTCGTGTCCTGGCTGCACCCGTTCAAAGAGCAGAAGTTGATCGTGGTGGGCGATCGCAAGATGGCGGTCTTCGATGACATGGAGAAGAAGGACAAGCTGCTCTTGTACCCGCATTCGATCCAGTGGAAGGGACAGATCCCCGTCGCGAACCGGGCCGAGGCGCAACCGGTGGAGTTGGACAAGGCCGAACCTCTTCGCGAAGAATGCGCTCATTTTCTCGATTGTCTGAAGACCCGTCGCCGTCCACGGACGGATGGCGAAGAAGGGGTGAGAGTGCTTTCGGTTTTGCAGCGATGTCAGGAAGCCTTGGAGCGGAAGGAGCCCAAGCCTGTGCGGACTCCGTCACCGGCCCCGCGCCCCTGGTTTGCGCATGGGTCTGCCTTCATCGACGACGGCGTGGAAATCGGGGAGGGAACCAGTATCTGGCATGTCTCGCATGTCTTGAAAGGCTCCAAAATCGGTCGGTCCTGCAAGATTGGCCAAAATGTGGTGATCGGTCCGAATGCGGTCGTTGGAAACGGTGTAAAGGTGCAGAACAACGTGTCGGTCTACGAGGGTGTCACGCTCGAGGATCATGTGTTTTGCGGCCCCTCCATGGTGTTCACGAATGTGTTCAACCCGCGCAGTGAAATCCCTCGCATGTCTGAGCTGAAACCGACGCTGGTGAAGCGGGGGGCGACGCTCGGCGCCAACTGCACGATCGTGTGCGGTACGACTATCGGACGATATGCCTTTGTCGGGGCCGGCGCGGTGGTGACGAAGGACGTCCCGGACTATGCCTGTGTCATGGGATCTCCCGCCAGGGTCTCGGGATGGATGTGCGAATGCGGAGCCAAATTGATCTGGCAGGCGGAGACCTCGCGCTGCTCCTGTGGCGCGCACTATGGTAAGTCCACGGCCGGAGTATCGCGCGTGCCGGAGCGTGCTGCGGTCGAGGAACAGCCGGCGGCGTTGGCATCGGTGCTGGAAGGGTAGTCCATGGTCGGCGGTATGGTTCACACGGCGATCCCACAGTCGTCCATCGAAGCGCAGGCGAGCAGCCGGACGGAATGTCCGCTCTGCGGGAGTACCGAGCTACGCGCGGTGTATCGATTTGCTCAGTTCTCAGTGCTCAAGTGCCGGAGATGCTCGGGATCCTGGCGTAGCAACATGTATTCCGCCGGTGACATTGCCGCGATGTATACGGGTGAGGAATATTCACGGAACCCTTATTTCTCCTATGACGTCGGGGAATTCAAGGCGCTGGCCAGGGGGCGGTATGCCAACTATGTCAAGGCGCTGTCCGACATCGAGTCGATGGTTGGTGTTGGGAATTTGCTGGACGTCGGCTGCGGGGCCGGTGCGTTTCTGAATGTGGCCCGGCAGCGGGGATGGGACGTATCCGGGGTGGAACTCTCGCCGAAACTGAGCGACGTCTCGCGCCGTGCCGTTCGGGCCGAGGTGATCACCGCCTCGTTCGAATCGGTGGAGCTGCCCGCCGCATCCTATGATGTGATTACCATGTGGGACATCATCGAACATGTGGTCGACCCTGTCCTGTGCATGAAAAAGGTCAGCCGGTTGCTGAAGCCGGGAGGTGTCGCCCTCTTCTGTACTCCGGATGAAGACAGCGTGCTCGCGCGCGCCGGTCTGTTCCTGTATCGGATCTCCGGGGGACGAGTGTCCTATCCGGCCTTGGCCCTGCATCCCACCTACCATACCTATTTCTTCTCCAGAAGCGGGTTCACGAGAATGGTTCGAAACAGCGGGATGCAAGCCATGCGCTCTTATTCGCAGGAGGCGTTTTTCGAGCACTCGCAACTGCCAAGTCCTGTCGTCAAGTGGGGAATCTGGGCGATCGAGAAGGTGAGCGCGCTTGCCGATCGACGGTACGAGCTCGTCTGTCTGGCGCAGAAACCCCATCGCAGTGAGCCTTTTAACCCTCGGAGCGTGCCATGCTCGTGACGACTTCTTCTGCCCCTCCCGCGCCGAACGGAGACGCGCGGACTACTGCCGGGAGGGACCCCATTGCCCACCGGCCGGACAGCGATCGCCCGCTGGTGTCGATCGTCATTCCGGCATTCAACGAGGGTGCGATGTTGCCCTCGACGCTGGCGAGAGTCTGCCGGTATATGGGTTCCCTCGAAGCGCAGTATCGATGGGAAGTCGTCGTCGTCAATGACGGCAGCACGGACCATACCGCGCTGGTCGCCGAGGAATTCTCCAAAGGACGACAAGAGATCCGCGTGGCGCACCACCAGCGGAATCGCGGCCTGGGGCACGCGCTTCGCACCGGCTTCGAGTGCAGTCTCGGCCGATATGTGGTCGTGCTCGATTGCGATCTCAGTTATGCGCCGGACCATGTCGGACGGTTGCTCGATCGAATTCAACAGACCAAGGCGACGATCGTCGTGGCCTCGCCTTACGCGACCGGCGGGCAGGTCAGCGACGTGCCCTGGCTCCGGCGCACCATGAGTCGGTGGGCCAACCGGTTTCTGGCCGGTTTCGCCCGCTGCAACTTGTCTACCCTGACCGGCATGGTGCGGGTGTATGACGGCCCGTTCATCCGGGCGGTCAGCCTGAGGGCTCGCGGACAGGAAATCAGCCCCGAGATCATCTACAAGGGCATGTTGCTTCGGGCGCAGATCGAGGAGATTCCCGCGCATCTCGACTGGAGGCTTCAGCACGAAGCGGGCAAGGGGCGGAACTCCAGCATGAAAATGCTGCCGCATGTGTTGTCCACGATCGTATCCGGATTCATCTTCCGCCCGTTTATGTTTTTTCTGCTCCCCGGCCTGCTACTCGCGTTGCTGGCCGCCTATGCCGATGTCTGGATGCTGATCCATTTCTACGATGCCTACCAGCCGCTGGCTCAACACGATTGGATTCTGACGCGCGCGTCGCTGGCTGTCGCGCAGGCGTATCAAGCCTATCCCCACACCTTCATCATCGGAGGATTATCATCGATGCTGAGCATTCAATTGATCAGCCTTGGTCTGTTGTCCATGCAGAGCAAACGCTATTTCGAAGAAATGTTCCATCTGGTCAGTTCCATGTATCGGCATACACGCGACCACGAACGCGCGTGACCGGCAGCGCAAACGACCCACGTCTCGGAGGCCGCCCAATCCGACGTGCGGTGCAGACAGTCCACATCGGGCATGACCAAGAAAGAGCGGAGCGCGCATGTCACTATCCGTGGTCTCATCCAAATATATTCTGGTAACGGGCGTGGCGGGATTTCTGGGTTCGCATTTGCTGGACCGCTTGTTGGCGGTCGGCCATCGGGTCATCGGCATGGACGATCTGTCGAAGGGATCGTTGAGCAACATTGCGGGGCATATCGGCAATCCCGCCTTTCGGTTTCTCGAACGCGACGCGACCGATCCTGCCGCATTCAGCGATTTGAGCGAAGACGCCGGCTGTCTCGTCCACCTGGCCTCCCATAAGATCCCCCGGTACGGCAATGCATTGGCGACTCTGCAGGTGAATACCAGAAGTTGTGAAAACGCGTTGGAGTTTGCGCGGAAGGTCGGATGTAAGTCCGTTCTGGCCTCGACCTCCGATGTGTATGGACGAAATCCCAAGCTGCCATTCGCTGAAGACGATGACTCTGTCTTCGGTTCTTCAAAGGTCGCCCGTTGGGGTTACGCCGTGTCCAAACTGTTTACCGAACACTTGGCTTTTGCCTATCAAGAGGCATATGGGATCCCGGTTTCCCTCCTGAGATTTTTCGGATCCTATGGACCGCGAAACCATGTGAGTTGGTGGGGAGGCCCACAGGCGGTGTTTATCGATGCCATCTTGAACGATCATGACATTTCCATTCACGGTGACGGCCTCCAGACGCGGAGCTTCACCTATGTTGCCGACACCATCGATGGAATCTATGCTGCGATGACGACCCCCGAGGCGAATGGGGAAATTTTGAATGTGGGATCCACCCATGAGATCACCATTCTCGATCTGGCCCGCACCATTCACCGCCTGGCCAGGACGCCATGGCCGCTCAAATGTACCTTTGTGTCCTACGAAAGCTTTACCGGTGGAAAGTATGAAGATGTTCGAAGACGAGTGCCCGACATTGAGCGGTCACAGCGGATCCTGGGTATCAAGGCCCGGGTCGGCCTGGAAGAGGGACTGTTGCAGACGATTTGTTGGCAGCGCTCGCTTGTGAGTTCGGCTGCCGTGGTCAGTGAGTCGCCCCGCTTGCAGGAGACGGCTGTCAGGCTGTGAGCCGGTTCACAGCGGGATAGGAAGAGGTGTGCCGTTGCGTGTCGGAATTGTCGGAGCCGGAATCATGGGGCTGTCGCTGGCCCAGCGCCTATCGGCTCAAGGTGCGCGGGTGACCGTCTTCGAACGCGAAAGCCAGGCAGGCGGGTTGACGACCTATCATGATTACGAACACTTCTGGTGGGATCGTTTCTATCACGTCATTCTCTCTTCCGATACCCACCTGATTCAGTATCTGCAGGAGATCGGTCTGGGAGATCGGCTTCGATGGAGCGCGGCCCGGGCCGGCCTCTATGCGAAGGGGCGGTTCTATCCGGTCAGCACCACGCTGGATTTATTGCGGTTTCCCCTGGTGGGGATCATTGGCAAGCTGCGACTGGCGCGGACGATTGTGGCCTGCAATCGAATCCGCGACTGGCGTGAGTTGGAGACGGTATCGGTGGAAGAGTGGCTGCTGCGCATGTGCGGGCAGCGCACCTATGAGGCGTTTTGGAAACCGCTGCTGCTGGCCAGGCTGGGCGCCCACTACAAACGAGTGTCGGCGGTGTTTATCTGGTCGTACATCACCCGCCTGTTTTCCACGCGCGATACGACCGCCCAACGGAATCAATTGGGGTATGTGGCCGGCGGGTATCGCACGGTGATCGAGCGGCTCGAATCCCTGGTGCAGGCGGCGGGCGGGACGATCAGGCTGAACACCCCCGTCCAGGCCATCGAGTCCGATGCTCATGCCGGCATCACCATCAAGACGAACGGGTGTCGCGAGCATTACGACAAGGTGATTTGGACAAGCCCGATCGATGGGGGCAGTCCGTTGGCGACGCAGGGACTGGTGTCGGTAGGAGCCTCGTCCGGACCTGTCGAGTATCTGGGTGTGATTTGTCCGGTGTTGGTGACGCGACGACCGCTGCTGCCGTACTACACCCTGAATCTGGCCGATTCGGATGTGCCCTTTACCGGTGTCATCGGCATGAGCAGCATCGTGTCGACGGAAGAAACCGCGGGATATTATCTCACGTACTTTCCGAAGTATGTGCCGTCCGGTGATCCGGAGTTCCAACTCCCTGACGAGACGATCACACAGCGGTTCTTTCAGGGCGCGCGCAGGCTGTTTCCGGATCTCCACGACTCGGATATTGTCGGCCTCCATCTCAACAAGGCTGCGAAGGTTCAACCCCTGCAAGTGCTGGACTATTCGAAGCGCGTGCCCCGTGTCACGACACGGCATCAGGACTTCTTCGTCCTCAATACCTCGCAATTCGTGAACTCGACGCTGAACAACAACGCTGTCATTCGAGCCGTGAATGAGTTCGTCAGACAACATCGTCTGAGCTTCGAACCGGCCGGGGATCGATTCGCCTCCGCTCTCCCCGCCGTGTCCCGTCCATAGATTGGATCACATGAGCATGACTACCCCTGGTCTGGTTCCGACGCTCCTGCCGCAGAGTGCGCTGGTCAAGACCAGCGACGTCGATAAAGCGGAGTGGAATTTCCATCCGCTGCTCGGCCTGATCCAGCGCCTCCGGTTCAAATTGATTCTTTCGCTGCTGCCGAACCGACGAATCGGACGGTTGCTTGAAATCGGGTACGGAAGCGGAGTGTTTTTGCCTGAGTTGGCCAAGCGCTGCGACGAGCTTTACGGGATCGATACACACCAAGCGGCCGCGTCCGTGTCGCGCAATCTGAGCCGTCATCGTGTCGCTGCGAAGTTATCGTGCGGAAGCGCCGTGGCATTGCCCTTCGAAGATCGGTCATTCGATTGCGTGGTGGCGGTCAGCTGCCTGGAATATGTGGATCCCTTCGAGCAGGCCGCGGCGGAGATCACGCGGGTGTTGAAGCCGGACGGTGTCCTGGTGTTCGTCACGCCGGGGAACTCTCCCATTCTCGATCTGGGGCACTATCTGTTGACCGGCTGCCGGGCGCAGGAGCATTACGGCCGACGGCGAGATGCCCTCGTGCCGACACTCTTGAACGCCTTGACGGTGCAGAGTGACATCACCGCTCCGAGAATCGGCAGCAGCCTTTTCACGCTGTATCGGGCGATGCGTGTGAGTCCTCGCGAACTGCCGTCGCCTTCTGCCGGTGTCCGCCATGCTTGAGTTGCCTTCCGTGCGCAATAGAAAGGGAGAGATGGCGAAGCCGATCGCGAGTCTGTCGTGCGACCTGGACGATAAGTGGGCCTACATGAAAACGCACGGCAATCCGGCGTGGCAGACGCTGCCGTCTTACCACGATGTGGTGGTGCCACGCATTCTGTCCTGCCTGGACCGGCATCACCTCAAGGCGACATTTTTTCTCGTAGGTCAGGACGCCGCGCTCCCGAGGAATCAGGAGCAGTTCAGGGCGATCTCCGCAGCGGGACATGAAATCGGGAACCACTCGTTCCATCACGATCCCTGGCTGCACCGGTATGCCGAAGACGACATGGTCCGTGAACTGGCGATGGCCGAAGAGCACATCGAGCGGGCTACGGGGCAACGACCGATCGGATTCCGGGGGCCCGGCTACAGCCTGTCGGAGACCACGGTCATCGAATTGGCCAGGCGGGGGTATCTCTACGATGCCTCCACGCTGCCCACGTTCATTGGTCCGCTGGCCCGCGCGTATTTCTTTATGTCCAGCGCATTCACCCGGGAAGAGGCCGACTGCCGGAGCACGATCTTCGGCGGGCTGCGTGACGGATTCAGGCGGATTCAACCCTATCGGTGGGATGTGGGCGGGCAGGGCCTTATTGAAATCCCCGTGACGACCATGCCCTTTCTACGGGTTCCCATTCATTTCAGCTATGTGCTGTATCTGAGCCTCTATTCTCCGGCGCTGGCCGAACGATATTTTCGCACGTCTCTGCAGCTCTGTCGGCTCGCGGGTGTCGAACCATCCCTGTTGCTCCACCCGTTGGATTTTTTAGGCAGTCACGAATCGGCGGGCGTCGAGTTTTTCCCCGGCATGAAACTGCCGCTGGAGCAGAAACTGGAGCGGATCGATGCGCTCGTGGCCAGCCTGAGTGACGCATTCCGGGTCGTGCCGATGCGGGACCATGCCATGGCCGTCGCTCAGAATGTGACCCTGCCTCTGCTGAGTGTGGCGATGTGACGATTCTGCCTGTGCGGTGCATCGTGCGGACGTGATTGCCTGAGGTGAGTCCTGTTGTCCGGTCGGGGAAGTTCCCCCAATCTAAGGAGTTGTTGTATGAACGTGCCATTGCTCGATCTCAAAGCCCAACATGAACCCATCCGGAAGGACCTGCTTGCCGCCATGGAACGGGTGCTTGATCAGAACAACTTCATCCTGGGCCGTGAGGTGAGCGAACTGGAGGAGCAGGTAGCCGCCTATTCCGGAACCCGATACGCCGTCGGCGTCTCGTCCGGTACCGATGCGCTGTTGGCCGCATTGATGGCGTTGGACCTGAAGCCGGGGGATGAAGTCATCACCACGCCGCTCTCATTTTTTGCGACCGTGGGGGCGATTGTCCGCCTCGGGGCCGTACCGGTCTTCGTTGATATCGATCCAGTGACCTATAACCTCGATTCCAGCCGGATTGAGGCGGCGGTCACGCCTCGTACTCGCGCCATCATTCCGGTCCATTTATACGGGCAATGCGCGGACATGACACCGATTCTACAAGTGGCTGCGGCGCACAATCTGGCCGTGGTGGAAGATGCGGCTCAGGCCATCGGCGCGGAGTATGGCGACGGACGCAGGGCGGGGAGCATGGGGACGATGGGGTGTTTTTCGTTTTTTCCCAGCAAAAATCTCGGTGGCCTCGGCGACGGCGGCATGATCGTGACCAATGATGCGCCACTGGCCGAGCGCCTGCGAGTGCTTCGCGTGCAGGGCGGCAAGCCGAAATACTACCATCGTGTACTGGGGGGAAATTTCCGGCTCGACACGATTCAGGCCGCGGTATTGAACGTCAAGTTGCCCTATCTGGATCGCTGGACGGCTCTACGCCAGCAACATGCCGATCTGTACGAATCGTTGTTTCGAAGCCTGAATGTCGAATCGGAATTCGGCGTACGCCTTCCGCAGGCTGTCTACAAACAGAATGGGGTGCGGCATTACCATATTTATAACCAGTTTGTGATCGGCGTTCCGAAACGCGAGGCGCTGCGCGAGTATCTCAAGGCTAAAGGCATCGGGACGGAAATCTACTATCCGGTTCCGCTCCATCGGCAGGAATGTCTCCAGAGTTTGGGGTACAAAGAAGGAGCCTATCCAGAGGCCGAGCGGGCCTGTCGCGATTTGGTCGCGCTTCCGATCTACCCTGAGCTGAACGAAGATCAGCAACACTATGTGGCGCAAACCGTTCGCGAGGGTCTGGCTCAATGAAGGTGGTCTCGATCATCGGGGCACGCCCGCAATTCATCAAGTGCGCGCCCGTCTCTCGTGAATTGCGGGCGCTCGCCGATGAGGTACTGGTTCATACCGGACAGCATTATGACGACGCCATGAGCGGCGTATTCTTTCGTGAACTCGGCATTGCCGCTCCGGATTACCAGCTCGGCGTCGGGTCTGGCTCTCATGGACGGCAGACCGGCGAGATGTTACGACGCATTGAAGAGGTTCTGGAGAAGGAAGCACCGGCAGCCGTTCTCGTCTATGGCGATACCAATTCCACCCTGGCGGGCGCGCTTGCGGCGGCCAAGCTGCATGTGCCGGTGGTCCATGTCGAAGCTGGGCTCCGGAGTTTCAACCGGAGAATGCCGGAGGAAATCAACCGAGTATTGACCGATCAGCTCTCCGACCTGTTGCTCTGTCCGACAGCCACAGCCGTTGAAAATCTTCGACGGGAGGGGGTGACTGCCGGGGTCCATCTCGTCGGTGATGTGATGTACGATGCGCTCCTCGACAGCGCTGAGCGGGCCGATCACACCTCGACCATCCTCGAACGGTTGGGAGTGGAGCCTCATGAATATCTCCTGGCGACCGTGCACCGGGCGGACAACACCGATCGTCTGCCGCAGCTCGAAGCGATTATGACGGCCTTTCAGGCGCTCGTCGATTCCGGGCGGACCATCGTGTTTCCCGTTCATCCGCGAACACGCAAACAACTCGGGCGGGTCTCCTTCAAGAATCACGAGCGGCTGCTGCTGATCGACCCCGTGCCCTATCTTGATATGGTACGTTTGGAATCCATGGCTCAGGCTCTCGTGACGGACTCGGGCGGCATTCAAAAGGAAGCGTATTGGCTCGGGGTGCCTTGTATCACGCTTCGGGAGGAGACCGAATGGGTCGAAACGGTGGAGCGCGGGTGGAACCGACTGGTGGGGACTCATCCGGATTCCATAGTGAATGCGGTCCGGACGGCCGGTCCCGGCCTGGCCGGCGAGTGGCCCTGGAAGCGGGGCGAGTCGTCCCACACGGTGGCTCGAATGATCGTTCAGTATCGACAGGGTCAAGGCAGTCCTGCTGATGTGCCTGAGCAAGATTGGCTGCGCAGTCCACGTGACTCCAGCCATGCGGTGGGTCTGGCGGTGACGGACTGCGCGGGGTGACGAGAGATTATGCATCGCCGAATCCAGTGGCCTGAAGGGAAATCGTTTGCCTTCACGATTTTTGACGACACCGACTATCAGACTGCGACGAACGTCGCGCCGGTCTATGACTTCTTGGCGGACATCGGGCTCCACACGACCAAATCGGTGTGGCCGATTCTCGGAAAAGGAACGGCCAAGGTCGGAGGGGCGACTTGTGAGGATCCGGCCTATCGGACCTGGGTCGTCGATCTGCAGAAGCGAGGCGTGGAAATCGCCTTGCACAATGTCACGCATCATACGTCCACCCGTCGGGAGACGGCAGAGGGGTTGGAGCGATTCCGGGATTTGTTCGAGCACTATCCCCATACCATGGCCAATCACACGGGGTGCCGGGAGGGAATCTATTGGGGACGCACCCGTCTCTCCGGGTTTCACCGTTTGATCTATGATTTCATCCACATGAGCCAGCCTCGTACTGAGTTCCAGGGGCACATTGAGAAAAGCCCGTTGTTTTGGGGGGATCTGTGTCGGGACAAGATCCGGTATGTGCGGAACTTCACATTCTCCGAAATCAACACCCTCAAGGCCTGTCCAGCTATGCCGTATCATGATCCGAGTCGGCCCTTCGTCAACCGTTGGTTTGCCGGCACCGACGGCGCTGCGGTTCTCCCGTTCACGAATATGCTGTGTGAGCAGAACCAGGAGCGGCTGCTGGCCGAAGGGGGCGCGTGCATCATGTACACGCATTTCGCGCAGGGGTTTGTCGGCAATGGGCATCTGCATAACCGGTTTGTCACCCTGATGAGGCGGTTGAGCAGAATGAACGGGTGGTTTGTGCCGACTCATAGGCTGTTGGATTTTCTCGCAAGCACGCAATCGGTCCGGACCATTTCGATTCCGGAGCGATCCCGAATCGAGCGCCGATGGTTGTTACAAAAGATATTCAGGACGAAAGGCCGGACCTAACAGGCTGCACCTTTCACGTCTTACCTTTCACGTTTGACGCTTCACGTTTCCCGCGACGAATCGCGAGGCATTTACGGTCATGTATCGATACGAACAGGTGGATGTCGGGGATGAGCGCTGGTGGAGCGAGGCGCGGTCTTATCGCGACAGCACGGTGTTTCAAACCCGCGCATGGATTACGTTTGTGGCGACTACGCAATGCGGCACACCGGTTCTCGCCGCGCTCAAGGACGGCGAGCGCACGGTCGGTTATTTTGCCGGGTTAATCGTGAAGAAATTCGGCATCCGAATTCTTGGAAGTCCCTGTCCGGGATGGAGCACGGACTACATGGGGTTTGTACTGGAACCAGGCGCCAGTCGAACGGCGGCCCTTCGCGGACTCTTTGCGTTTGCGTTCGACCAGTTGGGCTGTGTGCACGTGGAAGTGATGGATCGGCACCTCACCCAGGAAGATCTGCTCGGCAGCGACGTGGAGTACCGTGTGTATCACGGATTTGCCGTCGATCTAAACCAGGATGAGGCGGCGCTCTTCGGGAATTTCACCAGTGCCTGCCGTCGATGTGTCCGGAAAGCCGACAAAGAGGGAGTGGTCGTCGAAGTCGCGCAGGCTGCCGGTTTTGCCGAGGATTATTTCGACCAGCTTTGGGATGTCTTCGCGAAGCAAGGGTTGGTTCCGACCTATCGCCTGGATCGAGTGAAACAGTTGATCGCCCATCTCCATCCGACAGGGCAGGCGCTCCTCTTGCGCGCGCGAGACCGTAACGGACGCAGCATCGCCACCGGCATTTTTCCATTTCTCAACGGGACGATGTATTTTTGGGGAGGAGCGAGTTGGCGGGAGTTCCACAGTCTGCGTCCTAATCAGGCCTTGCACTGGTTCGCCATGAGATATGCCAAGGCCCATGATGCCCACACGTACGATATGGGCGGGGGCGGCGAGTACAAGCGACAGTATGGCGGGCAGGAAATCCATGTTCCGTGGATCAGAAAGTCCAAATACGGCTGGATAGAACCCGCCAGAGATTTCGCCCAGAGCGCCTACAAACTACGCCAGCGTGTCCTGGGTCGAATTCAGCATGCCGTCGCGCTGCCCCGACGGGTATTCCACACATCATCGGTGGGCAGCAGGTGTCTCGATGAGTGTGCCCAATCCTGAATCTGCGAGTACTGGCGCGCCGTTTTTTACAGACTCAGTCTGACTACGTATGATGGCGTAATCAATTTCCTGCCTGAGCCTCGCCGGTGATGGAACGTACCGGCTCCACGAATCAGGTTGTTCCGACGATAATTTCAGGCCGCCGGCGTAGAAATCTTCACCGCCATCTCAGTTTGGAGCGGGCAAAGGCCCTGTCTTTGGTGAGAGATCTCTGGACAGCTTCTCTGAGCACCCATTCGCAGAACCAGACAACCTGACCAGGTAGGGGCAACGGCGGCTCTCGTTCGTCCCTGCTCCGAAGGAACACCGATGACAAGTCGCGGTCAACTCATCAAGGCCAGACTCGCTATTCTCACGATGGCGGCGGAGTTGAAGAATGTCGTCAAGGCCTGTCGGGTGGCCGGGGTCAGCCGCTCACAGTTCTATGCGATGAAGAAGGCCTACGAGACGCACGGGACGGAAGGTTTGGCGCCGCGGGTGCGACGAAAACCCCAGATGCCGAATCGCACCCCTGCAACATTAGAGGGGCTCATTTTAAAGAAAACACAAGATAATCCCACCGTGAGTTACGTGCGGCTTGCCGGACAACTGCAGGTGGATGGGACTCCCGCCACCCCGGCGATGGTCCGGTATGTCTGGCAACGAAAAGGTCTGTCCACCCGCCAGGCCCGAATACAGTGGGTCAAAACAATGACCCGGCAGCGTGGACCGTTGAGGTCGGCTGTCGGGAGCCAGCCGGGTCAGGCCGATCATGCGTGTAACCGTCTCGCGCGGACTCCGCATTCGATTCCGGTCTCAGTCGAGTAATCCTGGTGGTCCGGCGGTACAGGGACCGCGGCAGTGGGTGTCCGGAGAACATTAACTAAGTAGTTGGCCTATATTTTTCTTGACGAAAGTGAGTCAGCGCGAGACAATGCGCCGCAAGAAATCGATGGAATCATTCCAGGCGTGTTACGAATAGTCGGTGCGGAACGGATCTCGGAGGCGTGAAGTAGTTTGCGTAGGCATGTTGCTGTTCACGGGTCTTGGCGGTGCGTATCTTTAACGAAAGGGGGCCTCAATGATGGCGTTACACATGGAGCACTGGTACAACTGGCACCAGTGGTACCACTGGATCATTGGCATTATTAACGGCGGAACCCCTGGCAATGGTGGCTCCGTTCCCGGGCCTGAAACCTTGGTGGCCTTTGGTCTCGGTTTCGCGGCTTTTGTGGTCTGGCGGGCGAAACGAGTAGAAGCGTAGCCTTCTTTTTGTTTCTTTTAATGGAAGGCACCACTCGCGCGGACAAGCCGGCGAGTGGTGCTTCTTCCCGATGCGGTTCACGCTTCCTCAACTCAGACTTCAACGTTTCTGGGTTTTCCTCTCTGGTGAGCGTCCTTCACAGGTCTCCTTGTTAAACGCCATGACTCAGGTGAGAGCCTGGCGCCTGTTCCGAAGATGACGAGGGCGTGGCCCACCGGGTCATCGAGTCTTGCTCGTTGGCCGAACCACCGCATATGCCTCAGTGCGTCATCATCATGCCGGTGAGCCCATGAAAGACGTGACTCTGATCCCCCTGCGGCAGGTTCCGATGGGGCGTCCGACGTTCCCCGAGCGGCAGGCGGCAGGATTGATGCTCCTTTCGGCGACACTGTGCGTCGTCGCGATGTTTTGGCCGACCATTCTATCGATGGTGGATGTGTGGCTGAGTTCCCGAACCTTTGCGCATGGATTTCTGGTCTTGCCGGTGGTGGGGTATCTCGTCTGGTCGTCTCGTCGGCGGCTCGTCGGGTTGACCCCTCACCCGAGCGTCTGGGGGCTCGTGGCCCTGCTTCTCTCAGGGAGCGGATGGATTGCGGGGGCTCTGAGTGGATTAGTATGGCTGCAACAGGCTGCGGTCGTCGCGGTGCTGCCGGGTCTGGTGTGGACGATTTATGGAACGGAGATCGTCCGAACGCTCTCATGGCCTCTGGGGTTTCTCATCTTTCTCCTCCCCGTCGGGACATCGCTTGAACCCTGGCTTCAGGACGTGACGGCCTGGCTCATTCTCCGGGGGCTTGATCTCTCTGGCATTGCCTATATGTATCGGGATTATCACATCATCGTCGGCCCGGCGAACTGGGAGGTCGCGCCTGACTGCGCCGGGTTGCGTTACCTGCTTCCCGGTCTGTCGTTGGGGTATGCGTTCGCCGCGCTGATCTATCGGCAACCTGCCAGACGGATCGTGTTTCTGGTTTTCTGCGCCGTGGCGTTGATGGTGGCCAATGGCATTCGTGCGTACGGAGTGATCGTGGGCAATCACCTCGGCATCGCTGCCGGCGCCGACCATCGGATCTTCAGCTACACGATCTATGGCCTCACCATGCCCTGTCTGTTCTGGCTGGGTCTCAAATGGAAACAACGGGTCGCGCCCGATGCCAACCTGCACCCCGGCGCGATCCATCGCTTGGATACCCGCAAGGCAGTCGTGATGTCTTTCTGTGGCGTCGGCCTGTTGCTGCTGGCCCGCTTCGCCCTATGGTTTTTCCCCGCGTCGTCCTGATTCAGCGACACATTCGTCGTTGTCCCGCGTCGCCGTCTCGCACGGCGTGCCGGTCTTTCGCGTGTTGCGTCGCTGTGGCGACGGAATCGAATTTCTTATTTTCCTTGTCATGTGAGAGGAGCTCCGAGATGGCGGACTTTCTTCCTTTTCATGTTCCGGACATTGATGACGAGGACATCGAGGCGGTCGTTGGAGTGCTCCGTTCAGGGTGGCTGACCACCGGCGGAAAGGCGAGACAGTTCGAGCAGGAGTTTGCCGCCAAGGTCGGAGCGCGGTACGCGGTGGCGCTCAATTCCTGCACGGCCGCTTTGCACTTGGCGCTGGAGGCCATCGGTCTTCGCGAGGGCGACGAAGTGCTCGTTCCGACGATGACCTTTGCCGCCACGGCCGAGGTGGTGACTTATTTCAAAGCCAAGCCCGTGCTGATCGATTGTCTCCCCGATACCTTGAACATGGACCCGGACTTGCTCGAACGCGCCATGACGCCCAGGACCAAGGCATTGATCCCGGTCCATTTTGCCGGACAGCCCTGTGACATGGCTCGCGTGCTCGATATCGCCCGTCGCCACGGCCTTCGCGTTGTGGAAGATGCGGCCCATGCCTTTCCGGCGTCGTACAAAGGCAAGACCATCGGGAGCATCGGCGACTACACCTGCTTTTCGTTTTATGCGACGAAGAATATCACCACCGGTGAAGGCGGGATGGTGACGACAGACGATCCTGAGGGGGCTGATCGTATCCGGAAGATGAGTTTGCACGGCCTCAGCCGTGATGCCTGGAAACGATATACCAACCAGGGGTCCTGGTATTACGAAATCGTCGCGCCGGGGTTCAAATACAATCTGACCGACATGGCCGCCGCGTTGGGGTTGTCGCAGCTCCGAAAGGCCGATCGTTTCTGGAAGACGCGCGAACGATACGCGGCCTTGTATGCGGAGGGGTTCAGGGATCTCCCTGAAATTCTCCCCGTGGCGACTCAGGATGAGGTGCAGCACGCGTGGCATCTGTACGTGATCCGCTTGGATATGGACCGGTTACGAATCGGACGGGCCGAATTCATCGATCGGCTGCAGCAGAAGCAGATCGGTTGTAGTGTTCATTTCATTCCCCTCCATCTGCATCCGTACTACCAACGCACCTGGGGCTACCGACCGGGGGATTTCCCGGTGGCGACGCATGCTTTTGAACGGATGGTGTCGCTCCCGTTGTATTCCAAAATGTCGGAGACGGACGTCTGCCGCACCATCGAGGCCGTACGGGACCTCATTCTCGAGTTCAGGCGATGATGAAGCGAACGATTGACCTCATCGGTGCGTGTTGCGGGCTCATGCTGACATGGCCGCTGTGGTTGCTTGCCGCAGCCTCGATTAAGCTCGATTCCCCAGGACCGGTCTTCTTCACGCAGGTCCGGATGGGACGCGCCCGGCGCCCGTTCGGAATCTACAAATTTCGCACCATGACGGCGGACGCGCCGTCGAAGGGCGGTCAACTGACCATCGGCCGTGATGCCCGCGTGACGCGCGTCGGCGCGGTGCTGCGAAAATATAAGCTCGATGAACTGCCGCAACTGTGGAACATTCTGACGGGCGATATGAGCCTGGTCGGTCCACGTCCGGAGGTGCCCCGCTACGTGGACATGTTTGCCGATGCCTATGCCGATATTCTCACCGTGCGCCCGGGGCTGACCGATCTCGCCTCGTTGAAATACATCGACGAAGCGACCGTTCTTGCTGCTGCGGCCAGTCCTGACGAAGAATATGTGTCGGTCATCCTGCCGGAAAAAATCAAATTGGCGAAGTTTTATGTCCGGCACGCATCGACGCTGCTGGATCTGGCGATCGTCATCCAAACGCTGCTCTGCCTGCTGAAGATTCCTCTGGTGGTCTGCGATCTGCCAGATCTTCAGGTGACCCGACCGGCGCAATCATCGGACTGGGGCCCACGCGTGATCGCCTTCGTGCTGAGACGGCGCCGCCCGTTGATCGTCTTGCTCGACGTCGCCCTGATGGTGCTGTCCAATTACCTGGCCTTCTGGCTGCGGTTCGACGGAAGGATACCGGACGCGGAATGGGGAAGCTTTCTGTTGGTACTGCCCTGGCTCCTGATGATTCGCACCGCGGCCTTCTTCGTCTTCCGGCTTAACGAGGGCCTCTGGCGATACACCAGCTTGTGGGATCTGCAGAACATCGTCATTGGGGTGATGAGCAGCACCGTAGTCCTCTACGCCTTGACACGCTGGGGCATGGAGGTGACGGAGTACCCGCGCTCGATTTTCGTCATCGATGCGCTGTTACTCGTCGGGTTTACCGCCGGCGTGCGCCTCCCTCGACGAGTGTTGCGCGAAGCAGTGATTTATCGCCCGAAGAAAACCGTGCTCATCATCGGCGCTGGGGACAGGGGCGAACGAGTCGCGCGGGAAATGAAACAGAGTCCGACCTCCCAATATCAGCCCATTGGGTTCATCGACGATCATAGTTCTCTTCGGTACAAAAGAATTCACGGGGTCAAGGTGCTCGGCGCACGGGAGGAGTTAGGGACCATTCTTTCCAGCGAACGGCCGGATGAGGTGGTGCTCGCCCTCCCGCAGGTCACTCCTGACGTTTTACGCCAGATCATGTCCGCGATCGGCCCGTTCAAAGTCTCTGTGAAGATGTTGCCGAGTATGCGGGATCTGCTGGGGGACCGCAGCGTGGTGAGTCAGATCAGAAATGTCGCAGTGGAGGATTTGCTGGCGCGGGCGCCGGTGCATCTGAAGACCGACGCCATGGTCAATATGGTGGCCGGCCGGCGCATGTTGATTACCGGTGCCGGCGGGTCGATCGGCTCCGAACTGTCTCGCCAGATCGCCGCGATGAGACCGGAATGCGTGGTGCTCTATGAGCGTCATGAGAACAGTCTGTACACCATTGCCAAAGAGCTGGAGGATCAGGGGTTGTCTGCGCTGATCCATCCCGTGCTCGGTGACGTGACGGACCGGCGCCGTCTCATGGAGACGATGACCCGGTATCGGCCCTGTATCGTGTTCCACGCGGCGGCCCATAAGCATGTGCCCCTGGTGGAGCTCAATCCATCGGAGGCGCTGAAGAATAACTGCCTCGGGACGCGGATCGCCGCGGAAACGGCTGACCGATGCGGGGTGGAGCGCTTCGTCCTGATTTCGACGGATAAGGCCGTCAATCCTTCCAGCGTGATGGGTGCCACGAAACGCGCGGCCGAGCTTGTCGTGCAGGATATGGCCGACCGGAGCGCGACACGGTTCCTGACCGTCCGGTTCGGAAACGTCCTAGGCAGCAATGGCAGCGTGTTGCTGCGGTTTCAGGAGCAGATCCGGGCGGGTGGCCCGGTGACCGTCACGCATCCCGATATTCGTCGGTTCTTTATGTTGATTCCTGAGGCCGTCCACCTGGTCTTGCAGGCTGCGACATTGGGTGAACAGGGCGCGACCTATGTGCTGGATATGGGGGACCAGATCAAGGTGCTGGATCTGGCCAGAAATCTGATTCGCTTGTCCGGGTTTGTGCCAGGGCGGGAGATTCCCATCCGTTTCGTCGGCTTACGGCCGGGTGAAAAACTCTACGAAGAATTGGTGGGAACGGACGAAATTGCAGAGCGGTCGTCGCTGAACAAGATCTTGCAGATTCGCCGGCTGGGAGGGCCCGAGGTGAGCAAGGTTGCCGGCATGATGATGGCGATAGAGGCCGCGGCCTATCTGAACAATTCCGCGAAAGCGATCGAACGGCTGCGCGAGCTGGTTCCGGACTTTCGCTCTCCGGAAAAGATCGAAGATGTGGGCGTCCCGGGTACCGATTGGATTGAGGAAGAACCGGCGTTTTCGGCGCCTCCACAGTAGGCCGGGCAGGGCACCGCGGGCAGGAAGGCCCGAATGGTGCCTCTGTGATTCGGGCCAGAGGTTGTGGTTCGGCAGCGGAGAGAAGAGTGATCGGCAGATTGACGGTAACAGGTAAGGTGGAGGCTATGGGTCAAACTACTATGATGCCGCAGAACGACAATTCCGCAGCCAGTCTGGCCCATGAATATTGGGGCATGGTATTGCGCCGGAAATGGATACTCCTTGGCGCCATCGTGTTCTCGCTCGGCGCCGCCTTGGTCTATTGCAAACTCGCCACCAAGGTCTATCGTTCCGACACGTTGATCCTGCTCGAAGATCAAAAGGTCCCCGAAAGTTATGTGCAGGCGAACGCTGAAGGTAACAGTAATTTCGATCGCCGGATTTTCGTCATCGAAACCCAGGTGCGGGATCGCGCGCGTCTCGAAAAAATTCGCAAGGAATTGAATCTCTATCCGACTCAAGTCGAGCAATTCGGCCCGGAGTGGGCGGTGTTGCAGATGAATGCCGCGCTGGAAGTCACGACCGTCAGCAAAGGCAGCGTGCCCGGGCAGAATACCATCGGGGCCTTTACGGTGTCGTTTGCTCATGAGGATCCGGCCACCGCGATGACGGTGATTTCAAAAATTTCGACCATGTTGATTGATGAAGATCTCAAAGATCGCACGCAGGCGGCGGAAGGGACCACCGAGTTTCTCGATAATGAGGTGAACCGGACGCGGGTCCAACTCGATAAGAAAGAGGAAGAGATCAGCCAATTCAAATCGCAGCACGTCGGCCAGCTTCCCCAGCAGACCGAAGCGAACCTCCGGGCGCTCGACCGTCTGCATGACGATCTCAACGTGGTCAGCGAAAGCATCCATCGCCAATCCGACCGGCTTGCGCTCGTAGAGAGCGCGATTCAGAAGTACCTCGAATTCGGTGTGACGATTCCTGCGCTGGTCAATGGTCCGGTGCAACCGAATCCCTCGTTCGCTCGATTGAATGAACTGAAAAATAAGTTGGCTCAGCTGGAAGCGGAATTCTGGGAGGGGTATCCCGAGGTCGCCTTGACCAAGGAGGAGATCAACCAGATCGAACAGAAGCTTCGACGACAATATGGGCCTGACGCCGCAGGATCGGATGAGCAAACGAAAGACCCCTACTATCAGGATCTCCGTAAGCAGCGGAGTGAATTGCGGAGCGAGTTGGCGCTGCTTAAACAGCGCCAGCACACGCTCCGGGCCGAGAAGAAGGAGTATGACAGCCGCGTTGAGACCGCTCCGGCGGTCGAGCAGGGGTTGCTCACGCTCATGCGGGACTATGAGAATCTCAAGGGGCTCTATCAGTCGCTGCTTGATAAACGGCTGCATGCGTCCGTCGCGGAGAACCTTGAGAAACGACAGAAGGGTGCGCAGCTGAAAATTCTGGAACGACCCAAATTTCCGCGTGTTCCGGAACGGCCGAATCAGCCTCGGGTGATCATGCTGGGGTTGCTCATGGGCTGCGCCATGGGAATCGGCCTGGCAGTGCTACTCGAACAGTTGAATCCTCAATTCAGACGCCCGGAGGATGTCGAGTCGATGTTCGGCCCGCAACTGTTGGCCGCCATTCCGGACTTTGCCTTGGACTACGCGTATTCGAACTGGAGACGGTTCTTTCCGACCTATCACTTCGGGCGCGGAGCCAAATCGATTCAACAGACTCCCGGCCTCGTGCCGATGCAGTCCGGGGACATGGGCGTCAACGGATCCAGCGGCCAGTCGTTCGATCGCAGTTTTGTCGTCAAATGGATGCCCAATGCGATCGTCTCGGAACAGTATCGCGTGGCAGCGACCCGATTGTTTCTCCTGGGAACTGAAAAACAATCGACGGTCGTGGCGGTCAGCAGCGCAGTCAAAGGCGAGGGAAAGACCACGACGGTCATCAACCTCGGGTATACGCTGGCGCGCGACCTGGGCAAGCGAGTGCTCCTGGTGGATTGTGATCTGAAATGCCCAGGGCTCCATACGTTTATGGAAGGCAGCACGGACGGGGGCTTGGCCGACTATCTGGCCGGCGACCGGGAGATCGACGACTGTGTGGCGGGATTCGGTGAAGTGCCATGCTGGATCATGCCGGTGGGAAATCCGGTCGTCAATTCGACGGAACTGCTTCGGACGGATCGACTCGCGGCCCTGTTCGCCCGGCTGCGGAACCGGTTCGACTATATTATCCTGAACACGCCCCCGATTCTCCCTCAGGCAACGATGAATATTCTGGCCGGACATTCCGATATCCTGCTGCTTGTGGTCCGAGCGAACTCCACACCGCATGATGTGGTGAAGAGGGCCGTGAGTTCACTGGGAAGCCGTAAGCCGCTGCACGTGCTGCTGAATGCGGTTGGGAGTCAGTCGTTACCCTCCTATGTCTACCAATACGCGCAGCCGCAAGTCGCTGCTGTGCGCGGCGGTTTGAAGGGAAAGTCTGTGTGATGCCGCTTGCACCGGTGGTGCTTGCAGGAAATGGTGTCAGCCACGAATCGCGATGTCGAGTGACAGGAGGTGCGGTTATGAGCAGCGATCACTGGATTGTGAGCAATCGGGCAGGGGAAGAATGGGGGCTGATCAGACGCTTGATTTTCGATTCTGTCACCCGGCAAATCAGTTTTGCCGATGTGGTCGTGATTCAGACAGGCCACGTGGCCCGGATCCCTTGGGAGGGTTTTGAGATCCGGCCTGAGGGCATCATGCTTGGCGTGGCCGAGGCCCAGGTGACGGTTGGTGATACGCGAGTGGCCGAAGAAGGGTTAGCCATGGATGTGGGGCTTTGATACCTCGGTTTGAGTGAGAGGCATATTGTTTGATATTCCCGTCATTCTTCCTTCATTGATCGCAAGCGATCCGCACCCACTCTGTGTTGCTGTCACGATTCACGATAGCCGGGTACCGGTGCGGACTCCTCAACTCTTCTCCCTATCCCAGCCAGCAGCGACCATCCGTTTCAGTTCCAGCCTAACTTCTTCCCCCTTCGTCTCCCTGTTTCCTTGCCTCTGAACATCATCGCAATTCTCTGCCAAGGGGGCGCATCGCGCCTCACGCAGATAGCTGCGAACTTTCCGGGTTGCTAGGGCTCAGTCCCCGGAATACATTCTTGCGGCATGAGTTCGCCGCCATGGAAATGGGACACCTGTCTCCATTTCTGGAGCACGGCCTTGTCGTCGAAGGTGACGAGATAGTGTTCGCACCACATTCCGGGTGCGGTCAGCCGGTTCCCGGACTGTTGCTCGCGCAATTCATACACCCACACGGTGGCTCCGCCCTCATCCTGCCGAACAGTCTTGGGAGCACCTAGTTTCTCCCGCACCTGGGCTTGAGTGGCCCACCCCTTGGCGGAATCCAGATAGGTGGCTTCCCGGTTCTGGAAATGGCTGCATGCCGCGATCAGCATGGAGATGATGACAAGGCTGAGCGACCGACTGATCTTCATCGTGTTGCCTCCCGATTCGACTGGGATCCGTTTTTTTCCACCAGCTTGCTTGGCAGGGGATTGTACACGGATCGTGGGGGCGCGTCTCCTCCAGGGAAGATTTCCTACATCGTCCCCGGTCCCCGCGAGTCCGAGGCGGCAGACTATTCGTGTGGGTGTGTGAGGCCGTACCGAATCTGAAGCAGGGCGAACGGGGAGAAGGCGCAACTTGGGCGTGTGATCAGATCATGAACTGACGAGAGAAGGGAGAAAAGCAGATCAATCAGACGGCTTTTTTGACCAGGCCGGACCGCAGGCAACGCGTGCACACCCGAATGCGCAAGGCCGACCCGTTCACGAGTGCCTTCACGCGTTGCAGGTTGGGATTAAAGACGCGCTTGGTCTTGTTGTTTGCGTGGCTGACGTTATTACCGGTTTGATGCTTTTTCCCACAGAGATCACAGGCAAATGCCACGGCCCTACTCCTTTGTTGCGGCGTCTTTCAACGACTAGTCCTTGGATGGGAGGGGATGCTACCATAGCGCCGCGGGTCATGACAAGCTGCTGAGGTGAATTCTCCCTACCAGGATGCCCTCTCCCGCTCGCGCCGCTCACTCCACTGAGGTTGCAGATATGGATCAGGTCACGCTCATCGGATTGCTGGCAGGGACCCTCACCACCATCGCGTTCATTCCTCAGCTGCAACAGACCTGGCGCACCCGTTCCGCCCAGGACGTGTCGCTGGGAATGTTGCTCACTTTTGTGACCGGCGTGTTTCTCTGGTTGATCTATGGGCTCATGCTCGGCGCCTTGCCCATTATTCTGGCGAATCTCGTGACCCTGGTGCTGACCCTGGCGATTCTCATCCTGAAGCTCCGGTATCGCTCATAACGCGGATATGCTTGTGCACGTGCGAGGACCTCGTGTGCACCGGCGTCGGGTTAGTTGACCACATCCCGGTCGGGCAAGTTTGAACTTGACAAGATCGGCCATGCGCTTCTAGAGTTTGTCTCTTTTCAAGACACCTCGGGTCAAGGGAAGAGGGTGAAAAACCCTCGCGGTCCCGCCGCTGTAAATGGGGACGAAACCCGCCGATGCCACTCGCGTGGCCGTGAAGCGTTGTTCGTGAAGCGTGAAGCGTCTGGTTCCTGACGCAAGATACGGTTCACGAGGGACGAATCACGGGCCTGCTGGGAAGGCGCGGGGAGTAGGATGAACCATGAGCCAGAAGACCTGCCTGAGGGAGACCCTTTATTCCCTCGTGGGCTGGGGAATAGGCGAGGATGATATTGCGGGTGCAATCCTCAGGGTTCCACGTTGGCCCTGGGGATTTTTTTATTTGCGCGCCGTTCGAATCGTCCCCAGTCGCCGGTTCGCAGCCGCATGCATCGGCGTGGTCGCGTCTGTGCTGCTGGCCTGCCTTGCCTTCGCATTCGGAGAGACTCAGGAAGATCACACGGTGATGAAACGTCGTCAGCAAGGCATCCTGACCGGCATGCCGTTCATGGCCAACATTACCCCGCGCACCTTCATCGACGATGCGGGCAGAAAACTCTATGTCGCCAAGGCGCCCACACGGGTCGTGTCATTGGCGCCGAGCATCACGGAGATGTTGTTTGCGTTGGGGCTGGACGAACAGATCGTCGGGGTCACGGAGTTTTGCGATTTCCCGGTCGCAGCCAAGGCCAAATCCAAAGTCGGGTACGCCAACCCCAATCTTGAATCCCTCGTCGCCCTCCGGCCGGAATTGATCGTCGCGCCGCGGGAATTTCACCGCGCGAATGTGCTGGCCAAGCTGGAGGAATTGAAGATTCCGGTACTCCTGCTGGAAGCCACTTCGGTGGAAAACATTTTTTCCCACATTCACACGCTGGGACGCATTTTCGATCGTTCGACGGAAGCCCATGCCATGACCGCGGCCATGCGGAGCCGAATGGCCGAGATCAGCCGTCGAACCGAACACCTGCCGCGCATCCGGGTGCTGTACGTGATCAACAGCCAGCCCTTGATCACGGTCGGCCCCGGCAGTTACCTCCACCAAATGATCGGCCTAGCCGGGGGAACCAATATCGCATCCGGAGCTGCAACACCCTATCCACGCCTGACCATGGAAACGGTCCTGAAAGAAGATCCCGAAGTGCTGATCTTTCCGATGGGGTCGGTTGAAACGGTGCCCCGCCGCGAACAGCAGGAGTGGCGGCGCTGGACGACTCTGACCGCTGTGCAGCAGAACCGGTTGCGCGAAGTGTCGGCCAACGCCTTGAATCGGCCCGGCCCGCGCGTCATGGACGGGCTGGAAGAACTCGTCAGGGTGATTCACCCCGAGGCCTTTTCTCCCCAAGCGGTGCCTGTCCAGCCATGATGCCCTCAGCCGGCGACTCTACATCACCTGCTCCCGCATTGGCCTCGCCCCCGTTGCCTTCCACGAGCCGTCACAGTTCCGCTCCCATGACCGGACAGGAACGGCCGTTTCAGGGGGCCATCCTGACTCCGGCGCGCTGGTGCGTCATCATGGGTAGTTTGTCGGTCGTCGCGCTGATCCTGGCTGTCGTCTGTCTGCAACTCGGGACACAGTACATCGGACTCGGGAAACTCGTCGGCGTCCTTTCGTCCGCTCTGTTCGACCAGCCAACGGAGAACGAGGCGATCAAGACGACCAGCGTGATCCTGCTGCAGGTGCGCCTGCCGCGAGTCTTTCTTGGATTTTTGGTGGGAGTCTGCCTGGCATCCGTCGGTGTGGCGCTACAAGCCCTGCTCAGAAATCCTCTGGCCGATCCCTATGTGCTCGGGGTCTCCAGCGGAGCCGCGCTGGGTGTGGCTGTTGCGGTGCTGTTCGGGATCGGAACCACGGTCCTCGCATTTTCGCTCCTGCCGGTCTGCGGGTTTGTAGGTGGACTGGTGGCCTTGCTGGTGGTCTATCGTATGGCGGCCACCTACGACCGGCTGCCGATTCATTCCGTGCTGCTGGCCGGTGTGATCCTAAACGCGATTTTCTCGGCGCTGATCATGTTCATTACCTCGATTATGGAACCCAACCGTTCCTTCGGCATGATGGCCTGGCTCATGGGATCGCTCACGGCACCGGCCTATCCTGCGCTGGCTGCGCTCTCAGTCTATCTGTTGGCCGGTCTCTTCCTGCTCTTCAAGCAGGTCCGGGTCCTGAACATCCTGGCCTTGGGTGAAGAGCCGGCACGGTCGTTGGGAATCGATACCGAACGCGCCAAGCGGGTGATCTTCCTGGTGTCGGCGCTGCTCACCGGCGCCGTGGTGTCTGTCAGCGGCATGATCGGATTCATCGGGATGATCATTCCTCACGCGGTGCGCCTGGTGATCGGGGCGGATCATCGATTGCTCCTGCCGGCCTCAGCGCTCGTGGGCGGCATATTTTTGATGGTGGCCGATACCATGGCCCGGACATTCTTCGTGCCGTCGGAAGTCCCGGTCGGAATCATCACGGCCCTCGCGGGCGGCCCGTTCTTTGTCTACCTGCTGGTCTGGCGAAAGGATCGGCTCGTATGAGGCTTCCTGTAGACCCGATGTGTACGGCTGATGCCTACTCGGACCGGCACCATGCCTACGATGTGCAGGGGGCCTCGTTCTGCTATGGCAAGTTGCCCGTGCGGGAAAGCCGGTGGGTCCTCAGCGATGTGAGCCTGCACGTCGAGGCAGGCGAAATACTCGGTATTGTCGGACCCAACGGGTCGGGCAAGACATCACTCGTGAAACTCCTGGCCAAGCTGGCCGTGCCTCAGCGGGGACGCCTCTCGCTCTTCGGGAGAAACCTGTCTGACCTTTCACGAGAGGAGGCGGCGCGGACCGTGGCGTTCGTCCCGCAAGAGAGTCCGACGGCCTTCTCCTTTACGGTGGCGGAAACGGTGTTGATGGGACGGTATCCTCATCGCCGACAGAGCAGGTGGAGTCTCGGGTTCGGCTGGGAAGATCGGGAGGATTGTGCGGCGGCCGCTCGGGCCATGGCCACGATGGATATCGGCCATCTGGCTTCGCGTGCGGTGACCGATCTGTCGGGCGGCGAACGTCAACGCGCGATGATCGCCCGGGCCTTAGCCCAAACGCCCCGGGTCCTCTTGCTCGATGAGCCGACCGCGTTTCTCGATCTTCAGCATCAACTCGAGATTTGCTCGGTGCTGCGCCGTCTGACCGACGAGCAGGGCCTGACCGTCGTCATCGTGTCGCACGATTTGAACCTGGCCAGTCAGTATTGCGATCGGATCGTGATGCTGAAGGACGGGGCGATGTATTCGATGGGCACGCCCGCTGAGGTGTTGTCGGTAGAAGCCTTGCGGGCCGTCTATGGCTGTGAAGTTTTGATCGATCCGCATCCGGAGTCGGGGCTGCCCAGGATTACCTTGCCGAGGCAGGCTGGGCCGTTCAGGGGTTGATCACGTGTTGCGGGATGGGTTCGTGCCCGGCCCACCCGCGTGAAACGCAAGGGCGTGTCATCATTGGAGAGCGGAGTGTCAGGAAGACGCCGTCAGCGTTGGGGAAGATGGTGCAAAACCATCACGGTGCCGCCACTGTAAGCGGGGAGTGACTCTGCATCGAGCCACTGGCGAGCGGTGTGGTTCGTGAATCGTATCTTGTGAAGCGCGGGAGGTTCCCTCTGACCGTTTCACGAACATCGTTTCACGTTTCACGCTGCGCTGGGAAGGCGCAGAGAAACGAGGATCCGCAAGTCAGGAGACCCAACTGACGGCCGTTACGACTGAGCCCTTCGAGCGAAAGGGAGCGTCAGTATGTCGAGTTTTGTCCGGGAATGGTCTGTCTATGTCGTGTTGTTGTGTGCCGCAAGTGTCCCACCTGTGTGGACGGCCGTCGCATCTGCCGAGGAGCCTCTGGAGCCTGATCCCGTGGTGCAAGCCGAGGAGGTCGTGGTCTCGGCCACCAAAACTCCGGTGCCGGTGAGCCAAGTGACCAGCGCGGTGGAAGTGATCACCGCCCAGGACATGAAAAAACAAAACATCAGAAACGTGGCTGATGCCCTTCGATTGGCTCAGGGACTGGCAGTGTTCTCCAATGGAGGGCCGGGGACTGAGGTCAACGCGAGAATTCGCGGGGGCAGTTCGAGCCAGACGTTAGTGTTGATCGACGGGGCCATCGTCAACAGCGGGACCCTCGGAAGTTATAACTTCGCCAATCTGACCACCGACAATATCGAGCGGGTCGAAATTCTCCGTGGGGCGCAGAGTATGTTATGGGGGTCTGACGCCATGGGCGGTGTCATCAACATCGTGACGAAGAAGGGGCAGGGGCCGCTTTCCGCCACTGGCTTTATGGAATACGGGTCCTTCGCCTCCCTTCGTGAAGGGGGCACGGTGTCCGGGAAACAGGGCGCGGTCGACTACAGCTTCTCGCTGTCCCGCTGGGACACCTCCAGTTTTTCGGCCGTCAATTATCGGCGTGGTGCTAGCGAGCGAGACTCCTATCGTAACTGGCAGGGATCAGGGCGAATCGGTGTAGACCTTCCAAAGGACGGCCGTCTTGATTTCATGATGCGCTGGATGAATTCCGACGTGCAACTCGACAGTGTATCGGCGACCTCACCAAGCGACGTCTTTGGCTCAAAAAATCGGAGTCAGGAATATGTGTTCAGCGGCAGTTATGAGCAGCCGATCACGACCTGGTGGTCCCAGAAGCTCACCCTTGCGCGTGCGCAGGAGGCCTCGCAGTTTTTGTCAGGAACATTGCAGCGCAGTCTGATCACAGGGGCATTCAGCACGCCCTTCAACTCCAACAATGAAATTCGCGTCCTCTCGAATCGGTTGGAGTGGCAGCACAATTTCCAAATCACGAAACTGTTGCTGATCAGCGCCGGATACCAGTTCCGCGAACAACAGGGCGAGAATGATACGGGGATTACCAACCGGATTCTGAGTTCCAACGCCGGGTTCGCGCAGGCACAATTCAATCTGTGGGATCGCCTGTTCGCAACCGCGGGCATTCGCCATGACAGTTACAACGTGTTCGGCGACGCGACGACCTATCGACTGACTGCTGGGTATCTCCACAAGGAAACCGACACGAAAATCCGAGGCAGCTATTCCACCGGTTTCCGAGCTCCGACAATGAACGAATTGTATTTTCCCAATTTCGGTAATTCCCAATTAGGGCCGGAAAAAAGCCAAAGCATGGACGTGGGAATCGACCAGTATTTCTTCTCCAAGCAGCTGAAGTTCACGGGAGGGTTTTTCTGGAACCGCTACCGGAATTTGATCACGACCACGTTCGATCCGGTATTTTGCGCGCCGTTCAGCACGTTCGGGTTCTGCCCGCAGCAGCTCGGTGAAGCCTCGACAAAGGGCTGGGAGGCTGGACTCTCGTACACCTATTCCAGCGACCGTCCGTTCCTCAAGGGCGTTGTGGTGCAGGCCAACTATACCAACACCATCACCCGAGATTTGGTCACCCAGACTCGTCTGCCTCGTTGGCCCACTGACCAGTGGAGTGCGTCTGTCAGCTATCAGCCCATCGATCCGCTATGGATCACGCTGATCGGCCGGTACGTGGGTTCGCGCTTCAATACAACCGGGGATCGGCAAGCTCTACCGGCGTTCGATGTATGGTCGTTGGCGGTTACCTACGATGTCACGAAGCAGCTACAGGCCTATCTCCGGGCTGAGAATTTGTTCAATGAGAAGTATGAAGAAGTCGCCAGCGCCGGCACACCGATCCGCTCGATTTTTGGTGGTGTGCGGGTCACGTTCGGTGGGAAGTCATAAACAAGAGATGAGAGCCAGAGCATAATGCATCGTCCGCGTCTGGTCATCGCCGGCACCCACAGTGGTGCCGGCAAAACCACGGTCACCCTGGCGCTCATGGCCGCATTGAAAGCCAAAGGGCTGGTGGTGCAGCCGTTTAAGGCCGGGCCGGACTTCATCGATCCCGGCCATCACCAAGCGGTGATTGGGCGTCCGTCGCGAAATCTGGATGGCTGGATGTTGGGGGAGAGCGCCAACCGTGCCATCTTCGCGCGCGCCTCGGCCGATGCGGACTTGTCGATCATCGAAGGCATGATGGGGTTGTTCGACGGCAGCTCACCGGTGCATGAGCAGGGCAGCACGGCTGAACTGGCGAAGCAGCTCAACGCGCCGGTGCTGCTGGTCATCGACGGGAGCGCCATGGCGAGATCGGCCGCAGCCATGGCATCCGGGTATGCGAAATTCGATGCAGCCGTACAGGTTCGCGGAGTGTTGTTCAATCGCGTGCGGAGTGAGGGCCATTACCAGTTATTGCGGCAGGCGGTAGAGTCGGAGACGGATCTGGCGGTTGTGGGATACCTGCAGCCCGATGCTTCGGTGACGATTCAGGACCGCCATCTCGGGCTGAGGACTGCCATCGAGCAGGGGCAGGGCGATCTCTACGACCGGTTGGCGCGATCCGCGGCACAGACGGTCGACTTGGATCGGGTAGAGGCCATGGCTCGATCTACCGGTGAATGTCCGGGAGAGGATCTCCCAATCACGAGGCCGCCGGCAACGCAACAACCGGTTCGAGTCGGCGTGGCCTACGATGCGGCCTTTTGTTTTTACTATCAGGACAATCTGGATTTGCTGGAAGCAGCGGGGGCCGAGCTCGTGAAGTTTTCACCGTTGCGCGATGCCAAGTTGCCTGATGTGGACCTGCTGTATTTCGGTGGAGGCTACCCCGAACTGTATGGCGAGACATTGGCGGCCAATCTGTCCATGCGTTCGGCCGTGCAGACATTTGCCCGGCGTGGTGGGGCTGTGTATGCCGAATGTGGCGGGCTGATGTACTTGACGGAAGCCATTCGCGACGGGGAAGGCAGGCGACATGAAATGGTCGGGGTGTTTCCGGCGGATGCGGTCATGCGGAAAAACGGGATGACGTTAGGGTATCGAACCGTGGAGATCGCTGAATCCTGCATGCTGGGCGGAGCCGGGACAGTGGTGCGCGGGCATGAGTTTCACTATTCGATGCTCGAACCGACCGGCGAACTCCATCATGCCTGTACCCTGTCGGATGCAGCGGGGAAACCCGTCGGGCAGGACGGGTTGACGATGGGGAATACCCTTGCGTTGTACAGCCACCTGCACTTCGGCAGTCATCCGGCTGTCGTGGCCGATCTGCTGGGGACTGCCCGTCGACTGCGCGGGGCACAGGCCTCTGCAACGAAAGGATGAGATGGCGGAACAGGACGAGCATACGGCGAAGATGCAACGCTTGAAGGCCTCCGTGGATCGGCGGATCGAAGCGGCGCAGGACGAGAAGGGGCTTCTGATCGTGTACACCGGCGCGGGAAAGGGAAAAACGACCGCCGCGCTCGGCATGGCCCTCCGTTGCCTCGGCCACGGCATGAAGGTGGCGATCGTGCAATTCATCAAGGGGGCGATCGACACGGCAGAGGAGCGCATCCTGAAATCGTTCGGCGACCGCGTGACGTTCCTCCGTATGGGCGAAGGGTATACCTGGGAGACGCAGGATCGGGAGCGCGATACGAGCCATGCGCAAGCGGCCTGGGCCAAGGCCTGCGAGTTCATGCGTGATCCGTCGTATGCGATGGTGATCCTGGATGAATTCAATATTGCGCTGCACCACGGCTATGTGGCGGTGACTGAAGTTCTGCCGCGTGTGCAGCAGCGGCCGGCGATGCAACATGTCGTGATCACCGGCAGAGGGGCTCCGGAGGAATTGATCGAGGCTGCAGATCTGGTGACGGAGATGAAGCAGGTGAAGCATCCGTTCCGCAACGGCATCAAGGCGCAGGCGGGGGTGGAGTTTTGAGAGGGCCGGTGACCAAAACCTGTGAGCATTGCCGACAGCCATTCTCCTGTGGCGGGTATCAATGCTGGTGCGGGAAGATCGGAATTACCGAAGCGCAGATGGATTGGATTGCAGCACGGTTCCAGGACTGCCTCTGTCCGACCTGTCTGCAACTGGTGGCGGATGGAGTACTCGGACCGGAAGTCTCGCAGCAGAAGCAAGTTGATCTGCCGGTAGCCGAAGAAGAACGTCCTGCCTCGTCAGAGAGAGGACCGTGCGGGTAGGGGAGGGAAAGGAATAGGGGATGCGAATCACCAAGGTCTATACAAGAACGGGCGACGCGGGCCAAACGAGGTTAGCCGGCGGACAACAGGTCTGGAAAGACTGTCTGCGGGTCGAGGCCTACGGCACAGTCGATGAGTTGAACGCCTCCGTCGGATTGGTGCGTGCGATGAACGCCGAAGCCGGGAGCGGGTCTGCCGCTTCGACGCAATTGGAGGCGGATTTGCGCTGGGTACAGAACAAGCTCTTCGATGTCGGGAGTATTCTGGCTACGGCGCCTGGCCAAACCTTTCCCAACATGCCGGAGGTGACGGCCAAGGATGTGACGAAGCTCGAAGAGATGATCGATCGATGCCAGGAGGAGCTTGCCCCGCTGAAGGAGTTCATTCTACCCGGTGGCGGCAAGGTCTCGGCGACGCTCCACCAAGCGCGAACGATCTGCCGCCGCGCGGAACGAATCTGTATCCGGTTGAGCCGCGAGGAACCGGTGGCAGCCGAGCTCAATAAGTATCTGAACCGGTTGAGCGACGCGCTGTTCGTCCTCGCTCGTTGGGTGTCGAAGACCCAGGGCGAACCGGAATTCTTATGGCAACGCGAATCCGGCGCAACCGCCGAGTAAGTCGATGAAGAAGAACTCGGCCACAGGATCCCATCTTATTCTGGTGCTTGGCGGCGCCGCATCGGGAAAAAGTGAGGCAGCGCTCGATCGGGCTGGCCGTCGAGGCCCGAAGGCCTTTGTCGCGACCGGGCAGGCGCTGGACGGTGAGATGAAAGCGCGTATTGCGCGGCACCGCGAGACCCGTCCCACCGACTGGATCACCGCCGAGGTGCCGCGTGATCTGGCCGGCTGGTTTCGAACGGAAGGACTGGCCTATCGAACGGTCGTGGTGGATTGTCTCACACTCTGGTTAAGCAACGTGTGCGGCCGTCGTATTGCCGGGCAGGAGATGGTCCCTCATGTGGAGGAGTTGCTGCAGGCTATTCGTGGCACCAAGGCTCGGGTGGTGTTGGTGAGCAACGAGTTGGGCTTGGGGCTGGTGCCGACGAGTCGCAGTGCGCGGGCGTTTCGCGATGTCGCGGGGCGGGTCAACCAACAGATTGCTGCAGCGTCCGACGAAGTCTACTTTGTCGTCAGCGGCCAGTCGCTCAAACTCAAATGACAGGGGAGAAGACCCGATGACGCTCCAGGAAGTGTTGACACGCATTCAACCGGTGGATCAGGCGATCGCCGCGGCGACGCAAGCCCGCCTGGACCGGTTGACCAAACCCCTCGGCAGTCTGGGGCGGCTGGAAGAAACCGCGGTGCGGTATGCCACGATCACGGGCGAAGTGAAACCGGTTGTGCCGCGCGGGGTCGTGTTTACGTTTGCGGCCGACCATGGCGTGGCGACTGAAGGGGTGAGCGCCTATCCGCGTGAAGTCACGCCGCAAATGGTGTTGAACTTCTTGCGTGGCGGCGCCGGGGTCAATGTGTTGGCTCGTCATGCCGGGGTCGAAGTGCGGGTGGTGGATATCGGGGTCGCATACGACTTTGGGTCGGTCCCCGGGCTGATTCACAAGAAGGTGATGGCGGGAACGAACAATCTCCTGGTGGAAGCCGCCATGAGTCGTGACCAGGCCGTGCAAGCGTTGCAGGTCGGGATCGGGTTGGCCACGGAGGCCGCGCGTGAAGGGGTCGGGCTGATCGGGACCGGCGAGATGGGAATCGGCAATACGACGCCGAGCGCGGCGATCACAGCCGTCATGACCGGGAGGCCGGTGGCTGAAGTGACAGGTCGAGGAACCGGCATCGACGAAGCGGGCCATGCCCGCAAAGTCGCGGTCATTCAGCAGGCACTTGAGCGGCATCACCCGAACCGGGCGGATGCCATGGATGTGCTCGCCAAGGTGGGTGGCCTCGAGATAGCCGGGCTGGCCGGGTTGATCCTGGGTGCAGCGGCAGCACGGGTTCCCGTGGTGTTGGACGGCTTCATTGCCGGGGCTGCGGCATTGATCGCGGCGGGGTTGCAGCCGCTCTGTCGGGATTATCTGATCGCCTCGCACCGCTCGGTGGAGCGTGGTCATCAGGCGATTCTGGAACATCTGAGCTTGAAGCCGCTGCTCGATCTCGATCTGCGGTTAGGCGAAGGGACTGGAGCTTGCCTGGGGATGGGCCTCGTGCAGGCGTCGATCAAGATTCTCACTGAGATGGCGACCTTCGAAGAAGCGGGTGTCTCGGATCGTGAGGCGTGAAAGGTGAAACGTGAAGCGTGAAATGCCGAGCGAGGGAACCGTAGAAACGGCGCGTTCGTATCCGGCAGAATCCGGGCTCCGCATGCAACATAAGAGTCGCGATGATTCTCGAGTTTCACATTTTACGCATGACGTTTTCCGCCCGTTCATCCTGGCCTGGCATTTCCTTACGGCGATTCCGATCAGTCGGAGCCACCATGAGCCCTCGTCCGCGGAGTTGGCTACGTCGATGGCCTGGTACTCCACGGTCGGGCTTCTGATCGGCGGATTACTTGTGGCGGCTGACCAGGGCTTGCGCTTGTTCTTGACGGCCGAGGTGGTCAATGTCCTGCTGATCGTCCTGCTGGTGCTCCTGACACGCGGGCTGCATCAAGACGGGCTCGCGGACACCCTGGATGGCCTGGCGGGCGGGCGGACCGCAGCCGATCGGCTGCGCATCATGCGCGATCCGAGCGTGGGGGCACTGGGCGCGACCGGTCTCTTTCTCTCCCTGTTGTTACGCTATGCCGGTTTGCTCGCCCTCCCTCAACCGCTGCGCCTTCCCGTTCTACTCTGTATGCCGGCGCTGGGCCGTTGGGCGATGGTGTCCGTCGCCTGGGCCTCTCCCTATGCCAGGCGAGAAGGTGGGCTGGCGGCGGCGTTTCTGACTCATCTCTCCTGGCAACATGTGTTGCTGTCGAGTTTCGTGGTGGCCTGTGCGCTGATGGCCGGACTAGGAGTGATGGCGGCAGCGGCGACCATCGGGTTGGGAGCCGTGATGGTGGTGGTGGTGCGGCGGGGTTGTCGGACATGGTTCGGCGGAGTGACGGGAGATCTGCTCGGCGCCACGAATGAATTGATCGAAATACTTTTCCTCTTGTTGATCCCGCTGTTGGTGATGGCGCGATGACCGGCGGCGAGTTGGTGTTGGCGGCGGCGCTGGATGTCGTGGCGGGAGATCCCCGTTGGTTGCCCCATCCGGTACGGGGCATGGGTATGCTCATTGCCTGGTACGATCACCGGGTCAGAACATTCTGCCGGAGTGATCAATCCTTACAAATCGCCGGAGCCTGTCTTGCGCTGGGGCTGCCGGCGGCGGTCTATGCGGCGGCCACCTGGCTGATTGCGCAGGCGGCTGCATATTCTCCGCTACTCGGACAACTGGTCGGGATCGGCTTGGCCTATACCTCACTGGCGGGCCGTGATCTCTTCGATCATGTTCAACCGGTCAGTCGTGCGTTGCAGGAGGGGAATCTTGCAGCGGCGCGCGAGGCCGTGGCCAGGATTGTCGGTCGGGACAGCGCCACATTGGAAGAACCGGAGATCGTGCGCGCCACGGTGGAGACGATCGCCGAAAGCACTTCCGACGGCATTATTGCGCCGCTCGTATACCTCTCCCTTGGCGGCGCGCCGCTCGCGCTGGCCTATAAGGCGGTGAATACGCTCGACTCGATGGTGGGACACCACGATGACCGGTATGAACATTTCGGCTGGGCCTCGGCACGGTTGGACGATGTGATGAACTGGGTACCTGCCCGGCTGACGGGCGGCTTCATCGCGCTGGCCTCTGGTCTGGCGACCGCTCAGTGGCATCGTGTGCAGGACAGTTGGTGCATCCTGCATCGGGACGGCGATAAACATTCCAGCCCGAACAGCGGCCTGCCGGAAGCGGCCATGGCCGGCGCATTGGGCGTGCAACTCGGCGGCCTGAACTATTACGACGGGGTGCCCCACGAGGGTGAATTGATCGGCGACGACGGCATCGTGTTGTCACCTGGGCACATCGATCAGGCTACCCGCATCATGGTGATCGCTGCGGGGCTGGGTCTCTTCTTTGCGCTACTCTCCCTATGGGTATCATGAGACGCATCGGTCACGGCGGGGATGTGTATGCGGCGGCCCGTGAGTTAGGGCGAGATCTCCACCGTCTCCTCGATTTCAGCGCCAGCATCAATCCCTTGGGGCCGTCCCCCGCCGCAGTGCGGACCCTTCGAGGAGCCGAGGCCTTGCTCGGTCATTATCCAGACCCGGCCTGTTGGGGGCTGCGGCAGGCGCTGGCCGCGTATTGGCATCGTCCGAGTCAGGAGTTTCTAGTCGGCAACGGATCGACCGAGTTGATCCATCTTCTTCCCAGGACATTGGGGATCAGGCATCTCCTGTTGATCGGCCCGACGTTTTCCGAATATGCCGAGGCGATGACACGCTCCGGAGGACAGGTCACCATGTTGATGGCGGATCGTGCCGACGGATATCGTCCTCCGCTGGAGTTGGTCCTCGCAGCGCTGCAGAAGCGGCGGCAGTCTGCGAGCGGCGCCTATCCCATTGATGCAGTACTCCTCTGTAATCCCAATAGCCCGACCGGTCGCGCCTGCGAGGCTGCCGCCGTGAGAACGCTTGCGCGTCTGGTGGCCCGCCGGGGGCTCTGGTGTGTCGTGGACGAAACCTTCGCTGAATATGCGGATCACGCGTCGATCTTGTCCCAGCCTCTTCCCTCACGGACCGTCGTGCTGCGCAGCTTTACCAAGTTTTATGGGTTGCCGGGGCTTCGGGTGGGATACGCGGTGGCCAAGCCGGGCGTGATTGCTCAAATTGCGACGCAGCAGCCGCCCTGGTCGGTGAATATGGTGGCGCAGCAAACTGCCCTCGCCGCCTTGCTGGATGTGCGACACGCCGGGCGAAGTCTTGGTTTTATGGAACGGGAGCGAGCCCGCTTTCAGAAGGCACTGACCCGGTTGCCCGGTTGCACGGTCTTTCCCTCTGCCGCCAATTTTCTGCTGATAGAGTTGCCGGTCGGGCAGAAAGCGGCGGCCCTGGTAGCCGCGCTTCGCCGGCAGGGACTCTTGATAAGGGATTGTTCGCAAGTGCCTGGGCTGAATGGCCGTTCGGTGCGCGTCGCAGTGCGTCCCAGGGCCGACAATGATCGCCTCCTGCGAGCCCTGTCGGTTCTCCTTCGCAAGGGTGGCGCATGACGAGGTGTCCGGATGGTTTCACCACTCGCTCTCGAATTGCCAAGGACACGCTCATCCTCGATCTGGGAACCCGCATGCGGGTGTTGTCGTCCGCTCCAAGAGGGGGAGGGCTTCGAACGACGCGCTACATAGTGAATCATCGGGTGCCCTCCAATCCTGTTCGGCAGGCGACTCATTCGAAGTGGGAACATCCTGCCCGTTACCTCAAGCGAATCGCGGTGGATTTGGGAGTGGATCCTGATTGTGTCGGCCTGATGACAGCAGTTCCGATGAAACAGGTCGTGACCTGTCGTAAGGCGCAGGATGGAATCTGGGTCGAGTGTTTTGCCACGGTCGGTGTCACCAACGCGGTGCGGGCAGGTGAGCCGCCACCGCGAGAAGAGAGTGAGAGCAAAGTCGACCGAGCCGGGACGATCAATCTGATGGTGGTCACCAATGCCTGCCTCGCCGTGCCGGCCCTGGTCTGTGCGGTGCAGGTGGTGACGGAGAGCAAAACCGGGGTGTTGCGTGACCATGCGGTGCCCAGTTGGACCGGTCGTCCCGGCGCGACCGGCACGGGAACGGACGCAGTGGTCGTCGCCTGTGCCCTGCGGGGGAATGGCCTGCGGTCGGACTATGCCGGAACCCATACTGTGATCGGGTCCTTGATCGGACGAGTCGTCGCCGAGTGCCTGAAACAAGGTCTGGCTAGCGCGACGGAGTGGACTGCAACACATCGCGGCTGACCATTCATCATTTCCTATGTCCCAATCACCTCGTGCCAAAGCCATCGCGATCCTGGGGACCGGCTCGGACGTCGGGAAAAGCATGATCACGTCGGGGCTCTGCCGGCTGTTGCATCGCGCCGGGTTCCGCGTCGCGCCTTTCAAGGCGCAGAATATGTCATTGAACTCCTTTGTCACGCCGGAGGGTGGAGAGATCGGGCGTGCTCAGGCCCTGCAAGCCGAAGCCTGTGGAATTCCCCCCCATGTAGATATGAATCCCATTCTGCTCAAGCCGGAATCCGATTCCAGGTCGCAGATCATCGTGCAGGGAAAAGTGTTTGCCACGCGCGAGGCCCGGGCCTATTTCGCGCGCAGCCGGGACTCTGAATTGTTTCAGGCGGTGGAACGCAGTTACCACCGCCTCGCCTCGCAGTATGAGGTCATGGTCATCGAAGGCGCCGGCAGCGCTGCGGAGGTCAATCTGCGAGATCGCGACCTGGTGAACTGGCCGGTCGTCGAGATGGCCGATGCCAAGGTGGTGTTGGTGGGGGATATCGATCGCGGCGGCGTGTTCGCGCAGATTATCGGCACGCTCGATCTCATCGCGCCGGAGGAGCGCGACCGGGTGTGCGGGATCGTCATCAACAAGTTCCGGGGAGACGCGGCGCTCTTTGCCGACGGCGTCCGTTTTTTGACGGAGCGGACAGGGATTCCTGTGCTGGGCGTCTTGCCGTTTTTGCGCGACCTGGCACTCGATCAGGAGGATAGTCTGGACGTCGATATCCGACGACAGGTCGCGTTTCAGCGTGACCGTATCAACCTGGCGGTGGTCCTCCTGCCCCACATGAGCAACTTCACCGATTTTAATGCGCTGGCCGGTGAACCGGATGTGGCGTTGCGATATGCGGCGACCCCGGAAGAAGCGGACGGGGCTGATGCCATTCTGATTCCCGGTTCCAAAACTACATTGGCGGACCTCGCCTATCTGCGCGGCAAGGGGTTCGAATCGCTTCTGCAGGCTCATGTCCATCGCGGGGGAGAAGTGGTCGGCATTTGTGGCGGGTATCAAATGTTGGGGCGCCGGATCGCCGATCCGGATGCGGTCGAATCAGGCGGGAGCGGCGAGGGGCTCGGCCTGTTGCAGGTGACGACGGTGTTGATGCGGGAGAAGATCACCGAGCAGGTCGAAGCACGTGCCTTGCATCTCGATGGGCCGGCGGCGTCCCCGGTGCGGGGGTACTTGATTCACATGGGACGGACGGATCGTCATGGACATCGAGCCTGCTTCGAACTGCAGGGCCAAGAACCGTCGCCTGCAGGACCACGCGACGTCACCGAGCGGAATGATGCGTGGCTCGACGGCGCGATGAGCGATGACGGTCTGGTCTGGGGGACCTACATCCATGGCCTGTTCGACGAGCCACTCTGTCGACGCGCATGGTTGAACCGGTTGCGTATCAGAAAGGGGCTTCCAGCCGCCGACATGGCCTTATCGCAACAGGTGAACCGACAGCGATCCGATGCGATGGATCGATGGGCCGACCACGTCGAACAACATCTTGATCTCACCCCGATCCGGACCCTGCTCCGGCAGGGTCGGATGGACTAGCCTCGTACAGCATGGCATCCGATGAGTTCCTGAAGCGACTTTGACACTTCCCTTGAAAAACGACCAAACTTTGGCGCTCACGACTTGCATCGTGAACAATTCCGCACCCATGTCAGCCTAGCTGACTATAGTGGGTATAGTAGACCATCCACACATAATCATCCGCAAAATCGCCGACTTCATCGAATCGAATTCTTTCCGCTCCGCAATCCTAACTAATTGTTTTGTTTGGCACCGATCGTGCACAACGTCTGCCGGGGTTGCAGAATCTTAGCGTGGCTCCATGCGCCGATGAAATTGTCAACGAAGAATTTTGCGCTATCTTTGACAGAGGATTGGCTGACTTAGGGGAGTTGGGTTGACCGGGCGCTACGAGGCAGGCAGGAGGAGACGGCATGGCGAAACATATCATCAAGAGAATCGTGATGGCTGCACTGACCGTGACCTGCATGGGTGCGGCTGTTCCCGCATCGGCCAATACCGAGGTGGAAACGGCCGAATTGCTCATCAAGTTGTTGCAGGTCGGCCGTGGCGTGATTTCCGAACACCAGGCCACGATCAATGACGCCGGCAAGGGCGACAAAGGGTTTAGCGGAGACTTTGTGTCCAATCAGGTGATCGAACGATTTCGCAAAGCCACCAAGATCGATTTGAGCCGGCCCGCCACGGTTCCGCAAGCGCCGCTGTTTCTCGCCATGGTGGAATCCGAAAAAGAAGTCATCGACGAGGCGCAGCCCGTCATCAATAAGCAGGGCGTCGGCTTCAAAGGGATTATCCCGGCCGTCTTCGCCCGCAAGTCCGGCGAGCGGTTCTATCGGAAAACCGGAATTCGTCTGAAGTTGACGGGCACCGACTATCGGTTTCCCGGCAATCGGCCGGACGAGTTTGAGTCGGAAGTGTTGAGGATTTTTGCCGACACGCGCCATCCGAAAGGCCAGCCGTACAGCAAGGCCACGATGTTGGACGGCAAGCCGGTCCTGCGCATGATGGATCCGGAGTACGCGGCGACCACGTGTCTGAGCTGCCATGGCGGTCCGAAAGGGGAGCGCGACATCACCGGCGCGAAGAAAGAAGGGTGGCATGAGGGCGATCTGGCCGGGGCGATCAGTATCGTGATTCCCATGCGATAGCCGCAGCCGGATCAAACGTCTTGATCGCGCACACATTTAGCAGGTTTGAAGGGGGGATGCACTCATGAGCAAGATCGTTGTCGTCGATGATTCGTACGCCGAACTGCAGTTGATCGAAGGCTATTTGAAGTCTGCCAATCACACAGTTGTGTCGTACCCGAACACCGACAAACTCGAGGATAAACTGGCATTGGATAAGCCGGACCTGATCGTACTGGATGTGGTGATGCCCGGGCGTAACGGGTTCCAGGCCTGCCGCGACCTGAAAAGCGATGATCGTTTCAAGGGCATCCCGATCGTCCTCTGCACGTCCAAGGGGCAGGAAAGCGACAAATTCTGGGGCCAGCAGCAGGGTGCCAACGGGTATGTGGTGAAGCCGTTTAAAGCCGAAGATCTGGTCGCCGCAGTCAAGCGGGCGTTGAACTAATCCATGAGCGACGTGCCAACGATCCAGCCTCACTCCTCAGACTCATCTCCGGCTCACGGACCCTCTAGCCCATCGAGGTCTCCTGCCGCGTCGATCGAAGGCACGCTGCGTATGTGTGTCCTCACGTTGGGGGGCGAGTTATTTGCTATCGATCTCCGCCACGTCAGTGAAGTGTTTGAGGTGGAATCGGTGACCGTCGTGCCCAGCATGCCCAGCCTGTTGACCGGAGTGACCAATCTTCGGGGAACGGTCGTTACCCTGGTCGATCTGCGAGGAAGCCTGGGGCTGTCCGTGACCGGGACCGCGCTGCCTTTCGCGGTCGTGATTCGCCATGGCAGCCGACAGGTGGGAGTGCTCGTCGATCACGTTCCTGAAATTCACACCGTCAGTCGTGAGCACCTGCTGCCGGCCATGCAAGCGGGACCGGCGGGGGCGCGTCCTTGTGTCTCGGCAGTGCTTCGCCTGGACGAACGTCTGGGGGGAGTGCTGGAGGTGCCGCAGGTCTTTGCACAGGTTGACGGAGGGAGTGCGATATTGTCGATCGCGTAAACAGCAGGAGCGGTGAATCAGCGCGGTCCTGCGCATCGGAGATTGTGCGACCGACCACCGGACGTTGAGGAAAGCAGAACAAGGAGGAGCGCACCATGATCGGGCAAGGCGTCAAGAATCGATTCCAGGACATGAAAACAAAGACGAAGCTGCTGGTCAGCTTCGGTCTCGTGAGTGTCATCATCATGATCATGGCCAGCGTCGGTGTGTTTACCCTGCGCCAACTCAGCAGTCAGTCGCAAACGGTGTATGCGGACTATACGGTGCCGCTGGCTGAGTTCGCCCAGATGGGAACCGCGTTGACCAAACACCACCAGATTCTGCTGGATGTCGCGTCCGCTACCAAACAAGGCGACTTCGCCCAGGAAGTGACCAAGTTGCCGCCCCTGAAGGCCCAGATCGACAAGGTGGTGAACAACTATAAGAGCACGACGCTGCGCGTATCGCGATCGGGCCGGGACGAGGCGAAGGATCTGACCCTCTTTGAACCGGCATTGAAAAAATACTTTCAGGATGCCGACGGCGCCCTGAGCGCCATGGCGGATAGTTTCGATCGTAATGTCCTGTCATCGACGCAAGCGGAGCAAATGCGGGCCCTCGGTATCCTGGCCGTAACGGTCAATTTGACGCCCTCATTCGAAAATGCCGTCAAACGCCACAATGAGCAGGTCACGGCCATCGAGGCCGTCGCCAAGGACCTCAACGATGATGCGCAAGGCCTGGCCAACAACGGTACCCTGATTCTGGTGGCCGGCGGTTTGGTCGCCGTGGCACTCGGATTGTTCGTCGGATATCTGTTAGCGACGTTCCTCTCCCGGAGCATCAGCCACATCGCCAATGTCGCGACGCAGGCCGCCGGCGGCAATCTACAGGCCCGCGCGAAAATTCAGTCGCACGATGAGTTGGGCCAGATGGCCACCGCGTTCAACTCCATGCTCGATCGTATTACCGCCCTGGTCTCGACGGAGGAAGAGCGCGACCTGATGCAGAAACGGCTCATGCAATTCCTCGTGCTGGTCTCCGAAGTCGGTAAAGGAGACTTGACCCGGCGAGGCGAAGTGACGGCCGACATGTTCGGCAACCTTGCGGACGGGTTCAACCTCATGATCGCGCGGTTCGGACAATTGTTGAAGCAGGTGCGCGAGGCGGCCGATCGGGTGAACAAGTCAGCCGGTACCCTGCGGGATTCAGCCGGTCACATGTCCGGAACAGCCCGGGCGCAGGCGGAAGAATCCGTGCGTACGCTGGGCGCGGTCGAACAGTTGGCTGCCGGTATGCGTCAAGTGGCCACCACGGCCGGCGCATCCTCCGACTCCGCCAAGCAGGTGCTGTCCGCCACGGAGCGCGGCAACGTCGCGGTGCAGGAAACCGTGCGCGACATGCAGAGCATCCGGTCGGCAGTGCAACGTATGTCCAAGCAGGTGAAGGGCCTCGGTGACCGTTCACTCGAAATTTCACAAATCGTGTCGACGATCCGCGATATCGCCAATCAAACGAACCTGCTCGCGCTCAACGCCGCCATCGAGGCGGCCGGCGCGGGTGAGGCCGGTGCACGATTCGCCGTCGTCGCCGACCAGGTCCGAAAGCTGGCGGAAAGCTCCACACAAGCCACACGTGAAATCGCCGACCTCGTGAAAGTGATTCAAACGGAAACGCAGGATGCCGTGGTGGCCATGGAGCACGAAACGCAGGCGGTGGAAGCCGGATCCGCTTCGGCCCTCCGGACCGGCGACGTGTTCGCTGAAATTTCAGACATTGCAAAACGGTCTTCCGAGTTGGCCCAGAACATCGCGAGCGCGGCGTCCGAGCAGACCGCCTCGACGGAAAAGGTCGGTCGAGCCATTAAGGAGTTCACCGGCGGCGCCGTGGCGACGCAGAAGCAGACGGACTCGACGCGACTTACGATCGAAGACATGGCAAAACTGGCCGAAGGCCTCAACTCTTCGGTCGCTCAGTTCAAGCTCGCGTAAGAGAACTCTTGAAGAGCGGTGATCTGCCTCCGCTCGGATGCTGAGTGGGTGAATGAGCGCTGATTTCGATCGCGACCAGTTGCTGGACATTTTCGTGGCCGAGGCCGGCGACGATATGGGGCGCTTCTGGAAAGCGTTGCATCCCGATGGGAAGGCGCATCCGGAGCCGAGCGACGTCGCCGAGTTTCACACGGTCGGCCACAAGCTCAAAGGCGCGGCGCTCCTCTATGGGTTCCCGGCGCTCGGGCAACTCGGGGCCTTACTCGAAGATACACTCGAACGTGTGCAGGAGATTCCGGCGGCGCGCTGGCCCGAAGCCATGCACCTGATGCGCGAGATTGCCGCGTCCTTTCGAGAGCAGGTCGAGCAGATCGGGCGTGGGGGAGGGGAAGATGCCTCCGTGGTTGAGGGATTTGTCCGACGCCATTCCGACTTGATGCCGGCCGTTTCGAGCGACTCGTCGGCCGCGTCTGTGCAGCGTTCCGATCAGCCGACGGATGAGTACCTTATTCCTGTCCTGGACGAAGAGTTGCTGTCCTACTTCTCGCCGGAGGCAGAAGAATACCTCGACACGATTCAGACCCTGCTCAGACGGTTGGAATCCGACCTGGCAAATGCCGACACGATTCATCAATTGTATCGGGTGGCACACACGCTGAAAGGGTCGGCCTATACCGTTGGATTTGAGGTCGTGGGAGATGTCGCTCATCCGATTGAATCCTGCATGGTGGCCGTTCGTGAGTGCGCTGTGACGATCGCGCCGCATTGGATCGCCGTTCTGCGGCAGGCGGTGGACGTGATCCGTTCCCTGATGGCGCGGGACGCTCAATCATTGGCCCGCTTGCGTCAGGAGGTGCCTCGTATCAGGACGATGCTCAGAGAATTGGAGCAGGGCGTGAGTCAGGGTGAGTCTGGAGCGGCTGCCACTGCGATGAGCCGGCCTGAAGAGACGTCGATCCAGGAATCCGTGCCTGCGGCCTCATCCGGTCCCGAATCCGTCGGGCACTCCATGAGCGAGGCGGACTCCGGCGAGCTCTCCGAGGCCTATTTGATCCCGGCCCTCGATTCTGAGGTGATGTCCTATTTCGCGCCGGAGGCGCAGGAGTATTTGGAAAGCCTTGAAGCCGACTTGCTGCGTGTCGATAAGGACGCGGGCAATCCCGACACGATCCACCAACTGTTCCGCACGGCCCATACGCTGAAAGGCTCGGCTTATACCGTGGGCTTTCAGGCGATCGGTGATCTGACTCATCACATCGAAGATTTCATGGGCGCCGTTCGGGAAGGGCAACTGGAACTGCTTCCGGGTCATACGGATGTGTTGCTGCGCGCAATCGATGTCATTCGCGCCTTGATGCGACGGGACTTATCCATGGTGGGCCGGACGAGACAACGGTTTGCGAATTCCTTGCAGGAGTTGAAGCGACTGGGACAGGCTCAGCTGGCACCGGACCAAGATCACCACATCGTCTCATCGATTGCCGAGGGCGCCTCGGTGGAAGAAATTCGCGAAGCCGACGGACAGGATTCGGCCACAGGCGTCGATGGAAAGACCGGCGAAGAGCGGGAGGTGATCCGGGTCAGCCGTGATCGTTTAGAACGCCTCCTCAATCTGGTCGGCGAATTGGTGATCGATCGCGGCCGGCTGGAGCAGCGGCTCCGCACGTTGGATCAATTGGCCACACAGGTCTTGGCCAACAAGAACCGGCTGACCGATGCCGTAGGTACGTTCGAAGACAAGCATACCTTTTCCTTTCAGCCCTCTCCCGTGTCCTCGGGCGAAGCCGCGCCGCAGGCGTATCCTGGCGTCAGTGATTTCGGCAGCCTGGAATTCGATAAGTACGACGACTTCAACATCCTGGCTCGGCGAATCAGCGAGGTCACAGCGGACATCACCGAATCGATGTCACAGCTCAGCGGATCGATCCATCGCGCCCAGGACGACATGGGGTCGCTGCAACAGTTAACCTTGGGGATGCGCGATGAAATTGCACGCGCCCGCATGGTGCCGATCGGGACGCCGTTCACGCGATTTCGTCGCGCGGCGCGTGAGATGGCCCGTGCCACCGGAAAAGAAGTCAATTTGGTCACGTCCGGCGAACATACCGAAATCGACACCGGTGTCGTGGAGCGGCTTGTCGATCCGCTTGTCCATCTGGTCAGAAATGCGGTGTATCACGGGATCGAGCCTGCGGGCATCCGTCTCAGCCAAGGGAAGCCGGCGGCGGGTACGATCTATCTCCACGCCGCGCATCGAGGGAACTCGGTGCTCATCGAAGTCGAGGACGATGGAGCAGGGCTCGACATCGCCAAGATCAAGGCCAAGGCGGTCAAGCTGGGTCTCGTACGCGCGGATGTTGCGGACTCACTGCCGGAGAGCGAAATCATCAAGTTCATCTTCCTGCCGGGATTTTCCACTGCCGATGCGGTCGGGGATCAAGCCGGACGCGGCGTCGGTATGGATGTGGTCAAGCGGGTCATCGAAACGATGAACGGCCATATCGAAGTGGAATCCGTCTACGGGCAGGGCACCAAGTTCACAATGCATTTGCCGCTCACCCTCTTGATCGCAACGGCGCTGCTCGTTCGGGTCGGAAAGGAGCGCTATGCGATTCCGCTTCCGAGCGTGCGTGAGGTCACGATGTCGACGGCGTCGACGATCCAGCAGATGGGGGATCGATCGGTGCTGCGGATCGGCGACGAAGCCATTGAGGTCTATCCGCTCGGCAGCCTCATTCGCCGGGATGCCGGCACCATCGACGGGGCGACTCCCGTGGTCGTCGTTCGAACCTCGACCGGCGCGCTCGGCTGCGCGGTCGATGAATTGCTGGGCCGGCAGGAAATCGTCATTAAATCACTGGGCGGGCTGAAGCCGTATGAACGGTCCGTGTTCGGTGGCGCGACCATCGACCCCGAGGGGCGTGTGGTGCTGGTTCTGGACGTCAGCCGGTTGACGACTCGCGAATATCGTGAGGCCATGTCGGTCATTCAAAACCCCGCCACCTCGCCGATGCTTGAGGGACCGGCCCAGCCCGCTTCGCCGCAGAGTCCGGATACGCAGCTTCCGCTGTTGCTGATCGATGACTCGCTCAGCATCAGAAAGTTTGTCGGACGCATGCTGGAATCCGCCGGGTATACCGTCGACACGGCGACCGACGGGGAAGAAGGCTGCCGCAAGGCATTGGTGCAGCAGTACCAGCTCATCATCACCGATCTCGAAATGCCGAAGTTGAACGGCTTTGAAGTGATTCAGGCGCTTCGCGCCAGGCCGCAGACTCAGACCACTCCGATTCTCGTCATGACCACCCGGGCGGGTGAAAAGCATCGTCAGATGGCCGTGAGTGTAGGGGCCTCAGGGTACATTGCCAAGCCGGTGGAAGAACGCGCCCTGATCCAAGAGGTTCGCAAGTGGACGGGCCGTGAAAGCGTCGTCAAAAAATAGAAACGAGTTGTCGATTCGTACCGATCTTGGCAGAAGAAGGACAGGTATGGGACTCCGGGGACATAAGACAGCAGTGGTGTCGAGCGGGCTGGCGGTACGGTTTCTCGTGGCGCTCATGGGCTCCACGCATGTGGCCTTTCCCTCCCGTTGGGTTCGAGGCATTGTCATCCCGGCTGAGGGGGGGCAGGACGGGCACGCCACCTGCGCCAATGCTTCCTACGAACGCACCGATCTTGCCCGTCGTTTGACGATCCAGGCCAAGGGTGTCACCTCTGAGACCCGGATCGTGCTGTATGCCAATGAGCAACGGTCGCGGTCCTTTGTGGTGGACAAGGTCGTGGGCCTCATCGATGTCGAACGAGCGCTGATCCAGCCGCTTCCTGCGCAGTTTCGAGGAGGGGAGCGGGAGCGATTGCTTGGATTGTTTGTCGAGTCGTCGTATATCGCCCTCATTGCCAATCCGTTTTGGGTGCTCGAGCTTCCGTCTCAGAATAATGTTTTGGATGTGTTTGCCCTTCAGGTTTCAGAACGCCGGCCGGGAGAATTCGATTCCAGGCTCCGCTTGCCTTCGTCCGTACTGGAAGCCACACCGGTAATGTCAGCCGGAGCAACGAAGTAGTTCGGAGGATCGACTGTGTTACGTGCTCAGCTACGCAGACAGTCACACACGGGCATGAAAGGCGCTGCTGAGGCGCGGATGCAGAATATGGTCGTCTTTTCGGTCGGAGGGCAACGGTTGGCCGCCAGAACCGATGAGATCGGCGGTGTCATGCCCTGGCCGGGCTCGACGGCGGTCCCTAGCGATACGCCGTTTGTGACTGCGCTGGTGCGGCAGGAGAAGGGGTGCCTTCCGGTGTTCGACCTGGCGGCAAAATTCAACCGCCCCATGCAGGATGATGAGCCGCTGTGTCTGGTTGTCAAACATGTGGAGGGACCGCTGGCAATCTGTATCGATTCCCAGGTTCCTTCCTTGCACATGGTGTCACGCTCGGCAGTGCAGTATCGCGCCGGCAACGATCCCGACATCGCGGGAACGTGCATCGCCGGCGAAGAAGAACTTCCTATCATCAACCTGACAACCTTGGGAGTCTCATCGAACCGTCCCGCGTGATGAGCCTTGCCTTGTGTAGAGGAACGACATGCCAAAGATCTTGATTGCCGACGACAGTATCGCAGTCCGTAAGGTAGCCGAGCGTCTCCTGACAGAGGCCGGCATGGGGGTGACACTGGCGGCGAACGGATCGGAGGCTCTGGCGCTCTTGAGTAAGGATCGCCCAGACCTCATCGTGTCCGACGTCATTATGCCGGACAAGAGCGGCTATGAGGTCTGTGCGTTCATTCGGGGACAGGCAAACCTCGCGGATCTCCCAGTACTCCTGATCAGCGGTATTGTGAACGATGAAGTGTCCCGGCAAGCAGAATCCTGTAAGGCCGACGGAGTCTTGAAGAAGCCGTTTCAGGGCTCCTCGCTCAAGGATCGTGTGCTGGACCTGCTGATGAAGCGCCCACAAAAGCCTGCTCCGATGCCAGAAGCGCCGCAGACGCAAACGGCCGTGGAACCATCCACCGTGGCAGAGGTTGCGGCCGTACCCGCCGCGCATGTGCCGGAAGAAATAGCAGTACCCCGTGCAGAAGCCCAGGAGCAGCGGCTGTCGCTCGAGCCGATCACGATCAGTGTTGAAGACCCTCACGCCATACCGGCGACGATGACCCGCGATACGATCGTAGATGCGGCCCCCGCATTCCATGCCGCTGAGCCGACTCCGTCGGCGCATGACGATGAACATCATCTGGCAATCCTGGCGGAACGTGACAGGCGAATCGGCGAACTCGAAGCGCAGTTGGACGAGGAGCGTCGGCGGAGTCTGGAGCAAACCCAGCAGATCGGGCACATCCAGGGTGTGTTGGATGAGCAGCACGAGCAGGTTGCAGCCCTGTCGTCCCACGCACAAACATTGGACCGGAGTCTGGCCGACGAGCGGGCGCAGCGAACCGCTCTCGCAGACCAATTGGATGAAGTCTCGAGGCAGATACACCGGATCGGTGAACTGGAGGCGACTTTGGCCGATGAGCAACATCGTGCCCAGCAATTGTCTCAACAGGTTTCGGAAGGGGCCCGCCACGCCGCGCGCATCGTGGAATTGGAGGCCCATCTGGAGGCTGAGCGGGAAGCGGCGAATCAATTGGTGCAACAGATTGCCAATCTTGAGCAGGTCGAAACGCGCGTCCACGAGCTTGAAACGACCCTGGCGGCTGAACGTGAGCAAGCAGAGCTGCAGCGGCGGGAGCGTGTCGAGCTGGAACAAAGTGCAGACAAGGTGCCGGTGCTGGAAGAGGCCTGTGCGAAAGCCCATGCTCAGATCGTTGAGCTCGACGCCGCGCTCTCGGCGGAACGCGAGGCTGCAGCGGCTCTGCTGATTCAGGTCAAGCAGTTGGAAGCGACAGCGCAACGTGCCAGTGAGTTGGATCTCGCTCTTGTGAGCGAGCAGGAGCGTTCGATGCAGCTCGAGAAACGGGCGATGGAAGCCGAGCACATGGCGGAGCAGTCGACTCGCCGGTTCGAAGATATGGCGAGGAAGCTGGGGGAGATCGCGGGGCTGGCCTCCCAACTCGGTAATGGAAAACGCTAGGAGGCCGTCACTCGTCCGTATGTTCAGGCGAGTGCATGGGCCAGAAGCAGGGTGCCACTGTGTCGACCGAACCAGAACTGACCGAAGACGATTTTCAAAAAGAGCTGATTGAACTGTTCGGTCAAGAGGCACAAGAGTGGCTCATCCAGATCCATTCCGCCCTGACCGAACTTGAAAGCCAGCCGGATACCGATCGGCATGCACAACTGGTGGATGCCGTGGTGAGAGGCATCACCAGTCTCGGTGGTTCTGCCGCCACGGTGAACCTCCCCGATGTCGAACGTACCACCTTCGCGCTGCTGCCCTTCATCGACACCCTGAAAGATCGGACCACGGCGACCAAGCAGGATTTCGGCACGGTCCGTGAACAGTTCTGTCTCGTCATCGCGTCCGTGACGATGGCCACTGGCATCACGCTGGACCTTGGTCCTGCGCAGGCCACGCCTCTACAACCGGAGCTGGCCATCGATTTCCTCACGCTCCTGAACGCGCTTCGCATGCTTCAAGACGAGGCGGCTGCTAAGGGGGGCTCTTCCCGCAGTTTGATTCCACAAGTCATGCATCGATTGGAGCAGGAAGCGAGACAAGGGGAGAGCCAGATACAGATCACCGCGTTTCAGCAACTGCTGGACGAGCTTCACAGCACGGATGCCCGATGCCTCGACTCGCTACGACAAGCATTGCCCGGCATTGCGCAGAACCTGAACAGGCTTCGGGTCGAGGGCTTGACGGTGTTGGAACCCGACAACGTGCTCGGCACATGCATGCAACAGATCCAACAACTCCAGGGCATTGCCAAGCAGGTCAATGCCACCCCGTTGGTGACCTTTCTCGCCGGCCTTCAGAACTTCCTGTCCTTGATGATCCAGCGTCGTATCGTGATCGCGTCCCAGCGTGTCCAGGCGGTCGAAGCACGCATTCTCGCCGTGATGACCACGATCGAGGACTGGATCACCGCCGGACAACAGGAACGTGATCTGATGAGCCGCCTGCTGCCTGTCGCCTGAGGAAGCTCCTTACAGTGTGCGACCGGCCAGGGCAGAACCTTCAAGAGAGAGTTCGTCGAGTTGAAGGTGCCTCCCCGCCGTGGGGATCGGTTCGGACGGCTTTGCGGATCCGCGTGAGCCGGAATATCGGACCATGCAAAGGTGGACACAAAGGCGTGCCGCGTGACGAAGCGCGTGAGGCTGGAGGCTAAGAGGAAATGGAGCAGAATCACTATCGGCAGGCTGAGGATGCGCTGATGAGGGTCACTGCCGCCGTGCAACGGCAGGAATCGGTGAACCTGACGGAGTTGACCCAGCTGGCCGGCAGCATCGTCGAGTCGATTCAGGAAAACGATCAATTAGTCGTTGAAGCCCTCTCTAGTCCTGTCGGCCCTCCGCTGGTTACCAATCTAGTCAATGTGAGCATTCTCGCGACGAAGGTCGGGATCGGCCTCGGCTATTACGGCGCAGAGTTGCGGCGTCTGGCGTTGGCCGGGCTCCTGCATGACATCGGAATTTTTGCCGTGCCGCAGCATTTGCTGACGAAGACCGGCCGCCTGAGCGCCGATGAGCGGGCTCTGGTCGAGCAACATCCGCGCTTGGGGTATGGGGTGATCGAACGTCTCGGCGCGGACTATGCCTGGCTGGCAGAGGTGGTCTTGCAGGCCCATGAGCGCGGGAAGGGGCAGGGGTACCCGAATCGTTTGAAGGGGCGTGAAATCAATGAGCTGGCGCAGATCATCGGGCTTGTCGATATCTTCGATGCGTTGGTCAGTCCGCGCCCCTACCGCCGGCGCCTCCTTCCGCACGAGGCGATCCGCGAGTTGTTGAACACGGAACGTACCGCGTTTCCCCGTGAAATCATGAAAGGGCTGGTCGAGCAACTCTCGGTCTATCCGCTGGGCACCAAGGTGCGCCTGAGCAGCGGCGAAGAAGGTGTGGTGGTGCGCATCATGCCTCGATACCCATCCCGTCCTGTCCTCCGTGTGAACGGTTCACAGGAGGCAGCTGTATCCGACCCGCCGCGATATCTCGATCTCAGCCTCTTGCCGCATGTATCGGTTGCAGAGACGGTCGATCCGCCGGTCTTGGAGCGCGTCACTTTCGCGGCCGCACCGGTAGCGGTCGAACCCGCCACGCCCCCGACGAGCGCATCGGATCAGTTTGCCGCCTTACTCGAAAGTCTGGATGCGATTGCCGGTGTGATTCAGGCCGCAGTGGAGCAACCTAATGCGGCTGCGCAGGTCCAGTCGGCTATTGAGGCGCCTGACCAGGAGGGGTCGCATGTCCGTCGGGAAATTCTCGGCCTGTTCGTATTGGAGGCCCGTGAATGGCTCAATCAGATTCAGACGGCGCTTGAACGGCTCGACACGACAAGTGAACAGGGGCGCCGCGCCAAGTTGACGACGATTTTATGGCAGAGCGTCAGCAACCTCGCCCGATCCGCCGCGACCGTCGGTCTGACGGCCGTGGAGGACATGGCGACTCGACTGCTGCCGCTCCTTCAGGCCGCCGCAAAACATGAGCGCACTGTGGCGGCCAATCACGTGGCCTCGCTTCGAGAAGGATTGCTCGACATCAGTAAGATGGTGCAGGCGCTTCAGGCAGTCGAGCGGCCACCCCAGAATCATCTCGAAGCTGCCGTCGCTGTGCAACAGCCGGTGACTGCAACGCCTGAGCCGATGGTCGCTGAAGTGTCGGCGCCCGTCGAGGTTGACGTTCCGGATGAGGTACCTTCCGCCTCCTTGCCGGCCGCATCCATTCTTGATGCCTTGCGGCAGTTGCATCACGCGCGAGGTCGATCACTGCAACCGGTGCGCGATGTGCTGGAAACCGTGATTCAGCGCGCCGAGCAGGAGCTGGAGCGAGGGACGACCGTGGTGGATGCACGTGCCGTCGGGCGACTGTTGCAGGAGCTGGATGAGTTGGACGAGCGATTTCTCGCGCACATGCAGGCGCATATCCCGACGGTGATCGCCACGCTCAGGCATGTCGCTCTCACCAGTGAGGATCGCATATTTCCACCCCAGGCGTTGGAACCCATTTTTGTCGAAATTGAGGCGCTTTCCGCTGCGGCCGAACGGGTGGCCGCGGCGAATATCAGTCTGTTCCTGCATGGCCTCCGCACATTCCTCCGCGTCACAGCTCAGCACAAGCCGACGGTCATCCGAGAGCGACTGGCAGCCGTGGAAGAACGATTGGCGACGCTCATTCCGCTGGCCCAGCAATGGGTCGATGTCGGCCGCGTGGAACGGGCGGCCATTTTTGACATCCTCCCCATGGCGTAGCAGCCTGAGGAAGCGCTCCTAATTGATAGCCGGTTTGCCGGCCTGCCCTTGTCGGCCGTCCTCCACTGTTCAAAGCTGAACACGTTTCTGTCCTGCTGAGAAATCTCACGTCACGCCGCCTAATTATTGAGCACATTGCAGGCATTCTTACGCAGCCACTGCCGGCGGAGGGTCTGTCCACATGGTTGCGCACAGTCCGTCCACAGTTCTTGTGGACAGGGAAGAATGATGCCATTTAGTTGAGATCGCCGGTTCCCCACGTCAATCCTGAACGATCGATCCACTGCCTGCTGAACACCTGTCTCTGTGCGAGCTTGGAGGGAATCAACTCCGTCGGCCTGCGCCCCCTGTGCTCACGCCTCTTGCTCGTCGAGTGAAGAGGTGGCCCTGCACAGGAAAGGTACGCGTGCTTCGCCGCTCGCTGAAATTTGTCACGGCCCGACACATTTTCTCTTGCGGTTGAGGTTGCGATTGTACGACCATCACGCCCATGGCAAAACTAGTCTCTCTCAAGCAGCAGGAAGGGCACGACGCGCGGGCGACGGCCTACATCAAAGCGTACATGTTATTTCCGGCCGGCATCCTCGGCCTGATTTCCATGATCGGCGGGGTCGGCGGGCTCGGGTATCAGCTCATCGCCACCGACACCTACACGTGGTGGACCTTTCTCCAAAGTTCCGGGTTATTGCTGCTGGGCGGGGTGCTGGGGTGGTTGCAGACGACGTACCACCGATGGATCTTGAGCCATCGCCCGGAGGTGTTTGCGGCGCGCATGCGGCAGCCGACGGTCAGTAAGAGTGGCAAACCGAAACGAGAAAGTGCGGCCAGTCAGGAACAGGCCAGCGGGTCGCCCTGGGCTCCGGGCGCCTATATGGTCGGCCTGGCGTTATTGCTCGCGGGCTCGATGGTCGGCATGCTCTATGGCGCGGTTCATCCGATCGCGGCCTGTTTCCTGCCCTGGGCTGGATTTTTCTGGGCCAAGCTGTTCTTTTGGAAGTCGTTGCTGAAGAACTAACGATCCGGCTGACGCGGACTATTTGCGACGGGGTGTCCGGGACTTGGCGGGAGTTTGCCGGGTCTGTTCCAGTTTTGCGAGGCGCTCTTCCAAGTCGCGGACGCGCTGGCGTAGTTCCGGCAACTGCGGAATCACCGCCTGGGCCTTCAGAAACGTCGCATGGGGCATCACCGGCGCGCCGGAGACGATTTGATTGGGCTCCAGGCTTCTTGTGACGCCGGATTTCGCCGCAATCATCACCTGATCGCCGATCTGCAAATGGTCGGCGAGGCCGGCCTGGCCACCCACCATCACATACTTTCCCAGCGTCGTACTTCCGGCGATCCCGACTTGCGCGACGAGGATATTGTGCTCACCCACCACCACGTTGTGGGCGATCTGGACGAGGTTATCGATCTTCGTCCCGCGCTTGATGACGGTGTTGCCGAACGTCGCGCGATCCACGCTCACATTGGAGCCCAGTTCCACGTCATCTTCGATGAGCACGCCGCCCAATTGCGGAATCTTCTGGTGACGTCCCTGATACTGGACGTAGCCGAATCCGTCGCTGCCGATCACCGTGCCGCTGTGCACGATCACGCGAGCTCCGAGACGGCAGCCTTCACGAACCACTACGTTGGGGTAGAGGAGGGCATCATCACCGATGACGCTATCGTCGCCGATGAAGACCCCCGGATAGAGGGTCACCCGCGCGCCGATGGAGACGCGGTCTCCGAGGGTCACGCCGGGCCAGATCGACACATCCGCGCCGATCGTCACGTCCTCGCCGCGGGTGATGCTCTGGGCGATGCCGCGCATGCGGGTCGGTCGCGTAAAAAATTGTTGGGCGGCCCGCGCAAAGGCATAGGCAGGATTGTCCACCACGAGTTGCGGTGACGGGCAATCCGGCAGGCGACGCCCCACGAGCAGGGCCCCGATGATGGTGGTGTGCGGAGACTTCAAATTGCGTTCGGAGGTCAGGAAGGCGAGGTCGCCAGGTCCGGCCTCTTCCAGGCTCGCCACCCCGGTGACGGTCGCATCCGGTGAACCGACCAGCTCTCCTCCGACATAGCTGTGGAGTTCCCGGAGTGTCAGCGGCGTGTGTCTCGGTGCGGTCGTCATACGGCTAGGCCTTCTTGCTCTTGGTAGAACGCTTGGCGGCAGGTGTCTTCGCGGCGGCTTTCGCCGGAGTTTTCGCGGCCGCCTTCGCGGGAGCCTTCGGAGGGGCGACGCGGCCCTGCACATAGGCGATCACCTGGCCGACGGTCGTCAGGCCGACGAGGTCCTGGTCGGGGATCTGGAGATTAAAGACTTCTTCGATGCGGTACAGCATTTCGATCACCGCCATCGAATCCAAACCCAGGTCGTCCCGCAGGTGATGGGTCGTCTGAATCGACGCCGCATCCCGCTTGAGATAGTCCGCCAGCGCCTGAATGATCTTGTCGGAAACGTCTGAAGTCTTAGCCATAACCGGTTCCTTCGTTCCTTGCCGGCACATCGCACGTGCACGAATGTCGTCGCCCAACGAGGGTCAGGTCGACAGAGATTTTAAGACGACCGCAGCATTGTTACTGCCGAAGCCGAACGCGTTGATCAGCGCGACCTTGGTTTTGCGGGTTTGCGGTTGCGCAGACAGCCCCGCGAGGGCGCAGGCCGGATCCGGATCGTCGAGGTTGAGCGTCGGGTGAATCTGCCCGCTGGTGAGGGTCAGGGCCGAGACGATCCCGGCCAGCGATCCTGCGGCACCGAGCGTATGGCCCACGAGTGACTTCGTGGCGCTCACCGCCAGCTTATCCGCCCGGGATTTGAACAAGAGACGAATGGCCTTCACCTCGACCGCATCGCCCACCGTGGTGGATGTCGCATGGGCATTGATGTAATCGACGTGTGCCGGCGTGACGCCCGCATCCTTCAAGGCCAGGCGCATCGTGATGGCCACCTCTTCGCCGTCTTCGCGCGGAATCACCATGTGATGCGCTTCGCTGGTGGCGGCGTAGCCCGCCACTTCCGCATACATCCGGGCCTTGCGTTTCTTGGCGTGGGCGAACGATTCGAGAATCAGGGCGCCGGCGCCTTCACCCATGACAAATCCATCCCGACCGCGATCGAAGGGCCGTGAGGCTCGTTCCGGCGCATCGTTATACTTCGTCGAAAGGGCGCGCAGCGAACAAAATCCGGCAAAGACCAGGGGGGTGATGCTGGCATCGGCGCCGACGACGATCACTGCATCCGCTGTGCCGGCGCGAATGGCGTGCATGGCCTGACCAAGGGCATGGGCGCTCGATGAGCAAGCCGTGGAAATCGTCAGGTTGGGTCCTTTGGCCCCATAGGCCATGGCCACGATGCCGGAAGCCGAATTCAGAGTAATGACCGGAATAAAGTTGGGATGTACCCGGTGCGGGCGTTTCTGCTCATACAGTTGTGTGATTTCCCGTTCGCCCATTACCATGCCGCCCATACCGGCGCCGACGATGACCCCGACCCGGTGCGGCTCTTCCCGCTCCATGCGAAAGTCGGCATCCGCCAGTGCTTCCTTGGCGGCCACAAGGGCGAACTGCGCATAGCGGTCTACCCGGTCGCCTTGGCCGGCCGGGAGATACTGCTCGGGCGAGAATCCGGGAATGCGTCCGGCCACGCGCGACCGGTAACCTTCCAGAGGGAACGGGTCGAAGGAGGTAATGGCCGAAATTCCGGACCGGCCTTCCAATGCCGCTTTCCAGAACTGCGGCACCCCGATGCCGATGGGGGAGACGACTCCCAGACCTGTGATGACGACTCTCGTCGACATAGAACCCTTTCACTGCTTGCCGGTGATGCGTGTGCGGCCTGTCTACTTACCGTACGGTGACGCCACAGTCAATGCTGTAAGCATCAGGCACTCGTGAGCGATGCTGCGACTGTCGAATGGCGAACGCCGCTGGCGGACTATTTCGTGATCCTCTCAGTAACGGACCTTCAAAAGCAGATAAAAGCCAAACGTCAGAAATACCAGATTGGCCATCCAGCCGGCCAGCATCGGCGAGAGTGCCCCGCCGCGTCCCAGCGCAATCGCTACGGAATGGGTCGACCAGTAGAAAAAACCTACCGCCATGGCCTGCCCGATGCCCATGGCCATCCCGCTGCCGCGCACGCCGGTGCGCCGAAGGCTCAAGGCAATGCCGACGACCACCATAATAAAGGTCACGCAGGGGAAGGCGATCCGGCCATAATAATCCGTCAGCAGGCGCGGGAGGATAGTGCCTCCCAGATGCAGCCGATCGACATAGGCGCGAATCTCCGGCAGCGTCATCGTTTCCGAATCCAACTCCAGCCAGGTCGTGAAGTCGTCCGGAATCTGCGCGAGCGGCAGGGGTTCCGTCTGAAAGCTGTTCACCGAAACCGTGCCATCCTGCCGGAACGAGCGCCGGATGCCGTCTTCCAGGACCCAGCCCTGCGGCGAATACACCGCTCGCTGTGCCTCCGCAATCTGCTCCAGCTCGAACGTGGGGCTCAAGCGATAGAGGCGGATCTTTCGCAACACGGCTCCGCCCGGGTCGATGGTGTCGATGTTCATCAATGTTTGGCCGCCCAGACTGACCCAGGGCTGTGCCGCTTTCACCGAGACCGGCAACGCTCGTTTTTCGATCCGGGTCGTTTTGATTTGCTCGGCCTTGGCGAGGGCGAGGGGAATGACGGTGGAACTGAAGAGGAACAGGACCATCGCCAGCACGGTACCCAGAAACAGGAACGGGGAGGTGATCCAATAGAGGCTGATGCCGCAACTGCGCATCGCGGTGATTTCATGGCTGCGCGACAACAGACCGATCGTGAGCAGGGTCGCCATCAGGACCGCCAGCGGCGCGATCTGGTAAGAAATAGCGGGCATCTTCAGGACGAAGTAGGCCAGCACATCGAGGGCATGGGCGTCGTACCGCAGGAAGCGGCGCACCTTCTCGAAGAAGTCGATGACGAGGTAAATCGTCATGAGCCCGGCGAAGCACATGCCGAAGATCTTCACGTACTCGCGCAGCATATAGCGGAACAGAATGTTCATAGGACTATTGGCGGCTCACCCGATAGAACCATAGAATGGTGAGCATGGTGAAGATGACGTTGGGTAACCAGGCGCCGGCGAAGGGGGAAATCCACAGGGTGGTGACCAGGAACTCGCAGGCCACATTGAGGACATAGTAGGCGATCACCACCAGCACGCCCACCGCAAACCCGCCGATGCTGCCTGAACGCTTGGACACGATGCCGACCGGCACGCCCAGGATACAGAACACCAGCGAGGCCGCAGGGAAGGCCAGATCCTTATAATATTCCATCAAGCGCCGCAACGCGTTGGTATCCGTCCAGCCGGTACTCTCCAGTTTGGCGCGAATGACGTCGATCGGCGTGCGTTCCTCCGCGCCGTACAGGCTCGCGCTCAAGCTCAGCTTCAGGTCGTAGGACGTAAACGAAATCTTCTGATACTCCTCCGGATTCTGGGGGCGACTATGGATGACGCCGTTCATCAGCCGTAGCGCCACCTGGCTGCTGGCCGGATCGGTCATCACCTGATACTGCTGGGCCACGATGATGCGTGGATCGGCCGGGTTCCGTTCATCGGCCACGAAAATGCCCCGGTTGTCCTGTCCCTCCTGGGCGTCCGGTACGTAGATCGTCATCTTGGGAATGGCTTCATTAAAGACGCCGCGATCGAGTTCCAGCACGAGTTCGTCGCGCAACAGGTTCAGCGCCACCTTCTTGAGATTGACGTTGCTCCAGGGCTGCCCGTACTGCGCCATCACCAGCGTCAGGCCGCAGACCAGCGCGGCGAAAATAAAGACCGACTGAGACAGCCGCAGGAGGCTGAAGCCGGCGGCGCGCATCGCCACGAGCTCCTTGTCGAGGGAGAGGCGGCCGAAGGCCGTAATGGTGGCAATGATGCCCGCAATCGGCAGGGTGAGAACCAGAAACGACGGCAGCAAATGGGCGAACACTTTCAGGACCGAGAGAAAGCCGATGCCCTTCGTCACCAGCAGTTCCACCAGTCGCAACAGCTCTTTCGTGAGCATCACGAAACAGAGCGCCGCCAGGCTGATGCCGAACGGGGAGAAGAGCTCGCGGAAAATATAGCGATCGAGGATGGTGTGCAGCACGAGGGCGGTCGAAATCCTACATCGGAGACTTGAGTTGCCGCACTATAGAAGAGTCTACGGAGCTTGTAAACAGATCTGAGAGCCATTCTCGAAACTTCCCGCTTGACAAGATTTGCACCCCATGGTACATCGCTGCGCACTTTTCAGTAGGTCACGATGGTTCGGGTTGAATATTGTCTCAACGCCTCGCAAGAGCTTCCACGCTCGTCGGTTTTATTTCCCCTTTTATCGTCATCATTACCATGCCATGCGACTCAGCCGGCGAGCTGATGCGCTCATTATGTCTGTGCGTTGAGAAAGGGAGGACCGTATGAAGACCAAAGGGACAGTGAAATGGTTCAACGATCGTAAGGGGTTCGGGTTTATCCGGCTCGATGGCGGAGACGATGTCTTCGTGCATTATTCCGCGCTGCAAGGCGAGGGATTCAAGACGTTGAAAGAGGGGGAGAACGTCGAGTTCGACATCGTGCAGGGAGCCAAGGGGCCGCAAGCGGCGAACGTGTTGAAGGATCTCGCAACGGCCTCCTGATCGCCGGGGCATCGTAATCCGCGGCCCCTCCGTGTTCCGGAGGGGCCGCCGGTTTGCCGTCGTTGATTTCGTCCGCTCTGGACGCCGCGTTCGCGGTGTTGTTCTTTTATCCATTTGTTTGACAAAGAAAAGGCAGACTGTTAGCGTTGACTCTCAACGTCGGGTGAGGAGTCTTCTTGGCTGTCGATCGCCGAACAGTTCTCCAAAACGCGCAGCTCTTTGCCTCCAAGGGGCAGTACGAAGCGGCCATCGCCGAATGGCGAAAACTCACCACCGATACCCCGGCCGACGGGACGATTTTCAACTCCATCGGCGACCTCCAGCTGAAACGCAATGCCACTCCCGACGCCGTTGCCGCCTTTCTTCAGGCCGCCGGCGCGTTCCGTTCCGAAGGGTCTGTCCTCAAGGCCATTGCCGCCTATAAAAAAATTCTCAAGGTCGATCCCACCAAGACCGAAATCTATCGACACCTCGGCGACTTGAATGCGGAGCGGGGGTTGTTGAGCAGCGCCGTCCAGGATTATGTGACCCTGGGCAAGCACTATGTTAAGGACGGACGCAACAAAGAAGCCCTGGAGATCTACCGCAAAATCATTTCACAGGATCCGTCGAACCTCGATGCGCAGCTGCGCGTGGCGGAACTCTGTGAGCAGGAACAATTAGTCGACGAAGCGATTCGCGTGTATCTCCAACTCGGGCGGGAGCGTTCCGCCGCCCAACAGTACGAACAGGCCAATGCCATGTATGCGGCAGTCTTGCGCCTGAATCCGGAGAACGCCGAAGCCAAAGAAATCATCACCATGATCGAGGCGGGCGGAGGCGCGCCCTTGAACCTGGCACGCGCCGCCAAACCGTCTGCGGCCGCGGCGAAGCCGGGTGAAGGCAGCGACCTCATGGCTGAAGCGACGCGCCGGATCGAAGAAGGGCAGTATGCCGGCGCCGAAGCCATGTTGACTCAGCTGCTGAGCCGGGAGCCGGGCAATCCGGAAATCTGTCAACTGCTGGCGCGACTGCATCTGTTGCAGGGCAATCTGCAAGTGGCGTTGGGTGAATATCGATTCCTGGCCGGCGCCGCGTTGCGCGCGCAAGACTATGCCATGGCCGAGTCGTTGATTAACGACTATCTCAAGGTTGAACCGGCATCCGTACCGATGTTGGAACTGCTCGGCGAGCTCTATCAGGAAAAAGGGGATGCCGCCACGGCAGCGCAGCATTTCGGCAGGGCGGTGGAGATTTTGCTGGAGCATCCGGAACCGGGCATGCCCACGCTGCCGGCAGAGCTGTTCGAGAAGGTTCAAGCGCTGGCCCCGGGCAGCGCCATTGCCCGCAAGCTCGCGCCGGCATTCGACCCGAACGCATCCTCGTCCACCGAACGGGAAGTCACAGAGCCAATGGTGATGACACCGGAGCCTATCGCGATCCAACTCGAACCACAACCGGAACCGGCTCCCGCTCCGCTCATCGCCGCGCCCGCGGTAGACATGCCGTTCCGATTGCAGGACAGCTCGGCTACTCCAGCCGCTCCAGCGCCCCCGGTGGCGCCTGTGCTGGCTCAGGTCGCCCCGCCGCCTACGCCCGCTCCGGCTCCGGCGCCGCCCGTTGCCCAGGCCGCGCCCGTCGAGCCTGCTCCGGCCCCCGTTCCTGCTGCGCAACCCATCGCCCAGGTGGACGCGGAAACGCAGTACGCGTTGGGCATGGCCTACAAGGACATGGGGTTGTTGGAGGAAGCGAAGGAAGAGTTCGTCTCCTCGATGAAGGACTCCGGGTTTTTCGTCGATTCCTGCCTGATGCTGGGACTCTGCCTCAAGGAGCAGAACCGGTTCGATCAGGCCATTCAGTTGCTGGAGAAACTCATCGCCGATTCGCGCTGTCGGGGAGGCAACGCGCAGCTTGTGCGGTATGAACTGGCCATGCTCTACGAGAAAACCGGCGCCCGCGACCGAGCGCTCGCCATGTATCAGTCCATTCCCTCGTTCCACGACGTGCCCCGCCGGGTTGAAGCGCTACGCATCCTCGGCACCAACGGGGTCGCCCATCCGGAACTTCCGGCATCGAGTCAAACCAGCCCTCTGCCGCTCGCCGGCCACTAATATCGGTATCCACACAGATTTTTCCGGCTAAGGTGATGCATCCGGATGAAAGGCGCTACGCCTGGGTCCGATTCACCTGATTTGGAGCCAGCCTCCCTGCGCAGACCGCCGCAATATTCTCCAGACAAATTATCCCCATGCGCACACGCGTCGCCAGGGTGGCGGAGCCGAGGTGCGGCAGGAGCACCACCTGCCGGAGGTCGCGCAGGCTGGGATGAAAGACCGGCTCCTGTTCAAACACATCCAGCGCCGCGCCGGCCAGCCGACGTTGCAGGAGCGCATCGACCAACGCGCCTTCGTCCACCACCGGTCCTCGCGACGTATTGATCAGAAACGCCGTCGGCTTCATGAGCGCCAGCTGCCGCGGACCGATCAAGTGATGAGTCTCCGAGGCGAGTGGTACATGCAGCGTCACGAAGTCGGCCTCTCTCAGCAGATCGGGCAGATCGCGCTGTTCCCATTGCGATGAGCCCTGTCCCGATGCCTGCGGGGTCCGTGAGCTGTAACAAATGCGCATGTTGAACCCGGCGGCCCGCTTTCCCACCGCCTGTCCGATCCGCCCCATGCCGACGATTCCCAGCACCTTGCCCGAGACATCCGTGCCCAGCATCTGAGTCGGTGCCCAACCGGGCCAGGCTCCCGCTCGTACGTAGGCGTCGCCTTCCGCCACGCGCCGCGCCACCGCCAGGATCAAGGCCCAGGTGAGATCGGCTGTCGAGTCGGTCAACACGTCCGGAGTGTTCGTGACCACAATGCCCTTGGCAGTCGCGGCGGCGAGGTCGATGTTGTTGTACCCCACGGCATAGTTCGCCAGGATCTTGAGTCTGGTCGGCTCGGCCAGCAGGGCTGTATCCACGCGATCGGTCAGGGTGCAGATGGCCGCATCCGCTTCGCGAAGTCCTGCCTTGAAGGTCTCCCACGAGGGTGCGATGTCGCGGGGCTCGTTGAAGAGCTGAAACTGCTGGCGTGCTGCCGCCATGACCGGATCGGGCAGCAGGCGGGAGATATAGAGGGTAGGAGGTGACATGGCGCCTCGTTCGAATGGCACGTATCTTAGCGAATCGTGTGCGACGCAACAACTCACTTGTCCTGCTCTCTGCCGAGCGACTACAATGACGCAACGTAATCACAAGCATGACCCTCATCCTTCCCAACACCTCATCCGTCGTCGTCAGCGGCCTTCGGCAACTCCTTGGACAGGCGAAGGTCCGGAACGACGTACCCACGCTGACCGCCTACGCCGTCGATGCCAGCATTTACCGGATGACCCCGCAAGCCGTCGTGCTCGCGGAACATGAAGGCGACATCGAGACCGTGGTCCGATTTGCGGTCGAGCGAGGCATTCCGCTCACGCCGCGCGCGGCCGGCACCAATCTGACCGGCTCTGCGATCGGCCCCGGCATCATCCTGGATATCTCCAAGATGAACCGGATTCTCGAAGTGAATGAGGAGGAACGTTGGGCCCGTGTGCAGCCGGGGATCGTCCTGGCGGAATTGAACAAGCAGCTCGGACGACGCAATCTCCTCTTCGGTCCCGACCCGTCCAGCGGAGATATGTGCAAACTCGGGGGCATGCTCGCCAACAATTCGGCCGGGCCGCACACCCTGATCTATGGTGCCGTCAAAGACAACGTCCAGGCCATGCGTGTCTGCCTGCCGTCCGGGTCTTGGCTTTCCGCCTCGGCGATGAACCTGAACGATCCGGGGTTGGATCAGACCCTCGCGGCCCATCCATCGCTCAAGCCGATCCTCGACCTCGTCCAGCGGCAGCGCGGCCTGATCGACAGCAAGAAGCCGACGGTGAGCAAGAATAGTTGCGGGTACAACCTGTTCGGTCTCGCCGACGGGCTGAGCCGCGGCTGTTTCGATCTGCCGAAACTGTTTGTCGGCAGCGAGGGCACGCTGGGGGTGGTGAGCGAAGCGACGCTTCGTCTCGTACCGAAACCACAGGGCACGCTGACGGCGTTGATCCACTTTCGCCGTCTGGAAGAGGTCGGGGAGGCGGTGCCGCATCTCTTGGGCCTCCGGCCGAGCGCGCTGGAAGTCATGGATGCGAACACGCTGAATCTGATCGGGCGGTCGGCGCATGGCATTCCTGCCGATGCCGCCGCGACGCTGCTGGCCGAACTCGACAGCAGCGAAGGCGAGGGCGACCTGCGCGAACGGGCCGACCAGATGGCCGCCATCTGCGCACGCTATCAACTGTGCGGCGACCTCACCATCGCCTATGACAAGGAGCAGCGGGACCAACTGTGGAAAGCCAGAAAGGCCCTGTATCCCACGCTCTACCGGTTCGATCCGCGCAAGAAGCCGATTAACTTCGTGGACGACGTCGTGGTGCCCGCCACACGGATCAGCGAGTTGATCCGCTACCTGGAAACCTTCTTCGAAGGACAGCATGTGCCGGTGGCGATCTTCGGCCATATCGGCAACGGCAACGCCCACATCACGCCCTTGCTCGACCTGAACGACAGGCAGGACTTCGACAAGATGGTGCAGGCCTACCATGAGATTCACGGGGCGGTGCTGTCCCGGTTCGAGGGGTCCATTTGCGGCGAGCATGGGGACGGCCGCGTGCGGGCGGAATATGTGCGCAAGATGTTCGGGGAGGAGTTGTATCAACTCTTCGTGCAGGTGAAGCAGACGCTCGATCCCGCGAACGTGATGAACCCCGGCATCAAGATCAGCGAGACGCCCTTCACCGAACACATCGACTACCAGCGGCTGTCGAAACCCTGTGCGACCTGCGCGAAGTGCAATTCCGTCTGTCCGGTCTACGACGTGTTCCAGTCGGAGGACATGAGCTCGCGCGGCTGGTTCGAAATCGTCACGGCGAAGGACTACAGCTACCTCGACTCGAAGCGGGTGGTGGAGGCCTGCTTGAACTGCAAATCCTGCCGCACGATCTGTCCGGCCGGGGTGGATGTGTCGGAGCTGATCCTCCAGCGGCGCGCCGAGAACCCCAATCAGGGCTCGCGCTGGCTCTTCGCGCTGCAGGCGAAGCTGCCGATATTTGAAGCGATACTTAAGCTATTGGCCAAGACGCAGTCATGGTGGGATCGGCCCGCTCCGCGTGCCCTGCTCGAACGCCTGGCCGCGCCGGTGATGAAACGCATCGCCTCCACGGCAAAACTTCCGGCCGAGATGATCTTGCCCAAACTCGCCACGACCCACCTGCGCGACCGGTATCCGGAGCTCACGCAACCATCGACGAAAAAGGCTGGCCCTCGCGTGGCCTACTTTCATGGCTGTGCGGCGAACTACTTCGACGACGGGGTGGGGGACGCGGTCATTTCCGTCTTGCGTAAACATCGGGTAGAGCCGGAACTTCCGCCGCAGCGTTGTTCCGGGACGCCGATCGAGACCTATGGGCATGTGGATCTCGTGAAGGAGAATGCGCGCTTCAATCTGCAGTCCCTGGCGGGCTATGATCAGGTCGTCACCGGCTGCGCCTCCTGCACGCTGATGCTCAAGGAATACAAAAAGTTTTTCGAGAGTGGTCCGGAACAGCAGGCGGCGGACGCGTTGGCGAAGAAGGTCGTCCACATCACGGAATTCGTGGCGCGATCCGACCAACACCCACCGATGGGAACGCCGGAAGGCCGGACCGGGAAAGTCACCTACCACTCCTCCTGTCATCTGCGAGCCGCCGGGGTGACGAAAGAACCGCGGCAGTTGCTCAAACAGTTGCCCGGATCGGACTATGTGGAGATGACCGATGCCGATCGTTGCGCAGGCGGGGCCGGGACTTACATCGTGAAAGATTACGACACCTCGCAGAAGGTCTTCGACCGGAAGCGCCGGAATATCGAGCAGAGCGGGGCGGAGACGGTGGCCACCAGTTGCCCGGCCTGCATGATTCAGCTCAGCAACGGCATGCGCGGCCGAGTGGCGGTGAAACATGTGGCGCAGCTACTTAACGACGCCTATGAGGCGGGGGCTGCAACAGAGACAGGACCAGGAGCCGGGCAATGACCTTTCGTAAAGTGGATATCATTTTTGTCGTGCTGGCGCTGCTCGTGGTGGGAGGCGTGGCCCTGCTGCCGTCGCCGCGCGACCGTAACCCGAAGGTGCCGGCCAACGGTGCGCATCAGGCCGTGACGGTGGAGAAGGATTGCCTGGCTTGCCATGTGCCGACAGGCGCGCGTCCCTTGCCGGTGCAACATCCCAAGCGACAGGATTGCCTGCACTGCCACGCGCGGGTGCAGGGGTGACGGGAGGCCGTCGTTCGTGAAGCGTCGTTCGTCTCTCGTGTTGAGCTTCCGTCACTGACTCTTAGCCATATGCTATAAGCCATACGCTCCTCTTACTAATCTCATGAAGGATCTATAGACCATGGTCAAAGTATTGATTCTCGGGCCGACGTTACAACAGCGGGTGACGGAACCGGAATTGGATGTGGAAGTGGAAGGATCGGTGCCCATCAAGCTACTGATCGAAGGCAATGCCGACCTCATGGATGCGCTGGCGCCGTTCGTCGTCCGCGGTGAATTGCTGGTGACCGTGAACCGCAAGGTCGGCTCGCTCGATTCCGTGGTGAAAGACGGCGACGTGTTGAAGATCTCTCATCAATCGCGGGCCTCCTACGACGGCACCACCGACATTCCCACCTGAGCAGGCGACCACGGGGCGAGGAGGGACAAGAGCGTATAGCCGGGGGGCACTTCCTACCATCGGCTATTAGCTATCAGCCATAGGCTCTTCTCTCTTTCCGCAGCTCTTCTCTCCCTCGGGCCATCCTGGTAGACTGGCCGCGCAATCGACCGGACCGGGAGCGGGGAGACGATGGCGCGCAACGATCAGGCGGTGCGTCTGCTGGTGGTGTTGAAGCAGCTGGAGGGGGCCAGGCAAGGCCTCACGCTGGAGCAGCTGGCTGAGTCGCTCGCGCCCGGATCCACCCGCCATCCCCGCACCCTCCGCCGCGACCTCGCCGCGCTGGAAGAAGCCGGCTACCCCCTCGTCACCGAACGCATCAACGGCCATACCTGCTGGCGGCTCATGGAAGGATTTCGCAACGTCCCCGGGTTGCGCTTCTCCCCCTCTGAGCTGATGGCGCTGACCTTCAGCCGCCGGCTCATTACTCCACTGGAAGGCACGGAACTCCACACATCACTACAGTCTGCGTTGGGCAAGGCCGCCGCCGCGTTGCCGCCGCAGGGCGTGGCGTTGGTGCAACAACTCGACGGTACCTTCAGCGTCGGCCTGGGCCCGCACAAGCGCTATCGGCAGCATCGCGAAACCATCGACCGGCTCACGAGGTCCATCGCCGACGCGACCACCGTGCAGATTCGCTACGACTCCGCCTCACGCGGCCGCACGACCAGGCGCGAAGTGGATCCCTATCGACTCTGGTACGCCAGCGGCGGCCTCTACCTCATTGCCTACTGCCATCTGCGGCGCGAGCCGCGCATGTTCGCGGTGGAGCGAATCAAGTCCGTTACCCCCACCGACCATCCCTATCAGATGCCGCTGCATTTCGATCTCGACGCCTTCGTGCAGGACGCGCTTACGGTCATGCGCGGGCCGCGCATCGAGGTGGAGTTGGAATTCAACAAGGCCACCGCCGCCTGGGTGAAAGATCGAGTCTGGCATGCCACGCAGGGAACCAAACGAACCAAAGGTGGCGGCTTACGCATGACCCTCTCCGTGGCCGATACCAGAGAGTTGACGGGGTGGGTGCTGAGCTTCGGCAGCGGGGTGAAGGTGCTCAAGCCCGACAGCCTCCGGGACGCCGTGCGTCAGGAAGCGCAACGGATCGCGGCGCAAGCATAGGCCAATCTCTGTCAGGGCGAATCCTCTTTGTGGTGTATACGATACGAAGGAGAGACCATGAAAAAGAAACCATCCGGCTCATCAGCGCAAGGCAGGCGAGTCGAAAAGAGCGTCAAGCATATACCGGACTCGCAAATTGATTTCTCCGATATCCCGGAAGCGTCGGATGTAGAGTTGAAACGTATGCGTCGGGTAGACGGATCTAGGCAGCGGGCAACGGGGAAATGTGATTAATTTGGGCCTTGATATTCCGCGCCGCGTCCCAGAGATCGACCGCACGCTGGGCGTTGAGCCAGAACTCGGGGCTGTTCCCAAAGAATCGTGAAAGCCGCAGCGCCATCTCAGGACTGACCCCCCGCCGCTCCTGCAGCAATTCGTTCAAGGTCTGGCGAGAAACCCGGATTGCTCTGGCACAGCCGGATACGGTCAAGCCATACTCTGGCAGGAAATCTTCGCGCAGCATCGCGCCCGGATGAGTAGGCCGAACTTTGCGTGCTCGCTTATTGGGGATGCTCATGACACACCTCTGCTAGTGGTAGTCTGTGATCTCGACGTCGAAGGCGTCGCCGGATTCAAAGCGGAAGCAGATCCGCCATTGGTCGTTCACGGAAATCGAATACTGCCCAGCCCGATCGTGCTCCAATCTGTGCAGCCGATTACTCGGAGGAACCTTCAAGTCTGACACGCTCATCGCAAGATCTAGGTACTCTAACTTCCGCAATGCTCGTTCCCACATATCGGGTGGAAAGCGCTTGGACGTACCGGTGTCATACAGATCCTTCGTGCGCTTGTCGGCAAAGCTTTTGATCACGTGTGAAGTGTAACGTGATGCGTGACACCAGTCAACCATCTCGCTATCGCGTATTGAGGTTTTCTTTCCCATACCTCAGCCCTCAAGCCCCAGCACTCAGGAATTCATCGGCCCCTCCTACGGGGCCGATGAATTCCTTGGAGCAAGGGGGGCAGCTGCCCGGATTGATACTATGTCATATATGACATAGTATTCTGCATCGAGTCGGGAGTGTGCGTGATGGCAGGCAGGGGAGGAAAGCCGCTTGTGTGGTTCAAGGGGGAAGTCAAAACGCCTCCGTTTACCCAAGCGGCACGCCTCGAAGCGGGATATCGGTTACGGCTCTTGCAGGAAGGAGAGTCTCTCGGACTTCCGCACTCACGACCCATGCCGGTTATTGGCGTACGATGCCATGAGTTGCGGATCAACGGAGGGGAGCACCTTTCGCATCATCTATCGGGCCGATGCCGATGCCGTGGTCATCCTTGATGTGGTGAAAAAGAAGACCGAGCAGACCCCGCAGTCGGTTGTTGAAACCTGCCGGCGTCGGCTCAGAGACTATGACAGAGCGATGGGATTGTAGGAGGACTTCAGATGAAGAACACAAAACGGGCCAAGCTGGAAGCGGCCGGATGGGCCGTCGGGTCGGTGAAGGAGTTCCTGGGCCTGTCGGAGGCAGAGTCGGCGCTCATCGACATGAAGTTAGCCCTCAGTCGGAGTGTGCGAGAGCGACGAAATAAACAGGGCCTGTCACAAGTTCAACTGGCTGAGCGCCTCCAATCCAGCCAATCCAGGGTGGCGAAAATGGAAGCCGGTGACCCGTCCGTCTCAATGGATCTGCTGGTCAGCTCGCTGCTCCTTCTCGGAGCCACCTCCGCAGATCTCGCCAAAGCGATCAGCGGCGAAGGGCGCAGCAGAAAGGGGCGGGCAACATAGCCAAAGGGCTGTGACCATACCGTGACCTCTCGTTTCCCTTACATTTCACGTCTTCCGCTTCCTGGTCTGCGTTTTACGCCTCCCGTTTCACCTTTCACGATTGACGTTTCACGTGCGATGCCTCCCGTTTCTCAACGAGCGACACTTCACGATTCACGAGATACGGTTCTTTCGAGATACGCTTTACGAACGACGAGACCCGATCCCCCAGATTTTGAGGTCCTGCTATCAGCCATTGGCCATAAGCTATGAGCTCTCGTTTCCGACCGAGCTACACTGCACAGCGGGGGCTTTCCAGCTGGCCTTCCCCACGGGTTTTGGCTACACTAGGCACAGGAGACAGGTGATGAACATCCGCCAATTACTCCAGTCCAAGCGAGCGCAGATTCTCACCATTGCTGCGCGGCACGGTGCGCGAAAGGTGAGGGTGTTTGGATCGGTCGCGCGTGGAACCGCTCGTCGGAATAGTGACATCGACTTCCTCGTTGAGATGGAGGAAGGTCGAAGCCTGCTGGACCATGCGGCACTGATCCTCGACCTGGAGCGATTGCTGAAACGATCGGTCGATGTGGCATCCGAACGTGGCCTTCGACGCCTGGTTCGAAAGAATGTCTTAAAAGATGCCATTGCTTATGAGGGATGACCGAAGTCAGACTGCGAATCGTATCCGATGAAACGGGAGTGCGATGCCTGAACTCTGTCGTTTCTTCGGGATGATCATTACCATGTTTTATGATGACCATGCCCCACCGCATTTTCATGTGCGCTATGGTGAGCATAAGGCCATCATCGCCATTGAGTCATTGGCGCTCTTAGAAGGATATTTGCCGCCGCGTGCATTGGGACTCGTTGCCGAATGGGGCGCACTTCATCGAGATGAGTTGAAAGACGACTGGACACTTGCAGAGCAGCGGGCACCGCTCAAGAAAATTAAGCCGCTGGAGTAAGGCCATGCTAAAGGATATTGTCGAAGCCACTGCGTTGGATGGTTACTCAGTCCGCCTAAGATTTGAAGACGGAGTGGTGGGTGAACTTGATCTCTCGGCCATCTTACAATTTGAGGGCGTGTTTGCTCCGCTTAAGGATCTCAATCGCTTCCGGGAGCTACGCGTACATCCGGAGCTTGGCACCATCTTCTGGCCGAATGGGGCCGATCTTGATCCCGCCGTTCTGTACGCCCGAGTGACAGGTACCTCGATCCCGACCTATGAGATAAAGACTGGTACCCGGTAAGACTGCCGTCTCACGCCGCTCCTCTTCCATCAGTTATCTGCCATGAGCCCGTTTCTCTTTCGCTATCAGCCATAGGCTCTTGTGCCCGGTCATCAGTTCTTCTTCCCTGCGAGCGACGCTTCACGAACGACGAGTTGTGGTTTTCAAGATTCTCAGGTATTGCAATAAGCCATAGGCCATAAGCTATGAGCTCTTCCTCTGGCACCATGCGCTTCCTCCCGCCATACGCCATCAGCTCTTGTTTTCGATCGAGATACGCTTCACGAACCACGAGTGACGATTCCAAGAACGATTGAAAGAGGTGTTACATGGCGACAGCTAAAACAGGCAAGCGGGTGACTGTTCGATCCGCGGAGGAACTTGGCCGCGCATTGGGCCTCTCTGCGGCCGATACAGCCGAGATGGAGTTTCGTTCCGACCTCACCGTCTCACTCGTCAGCATTATCGAGGCCGGGTCGCTCACACATGCGGAAATTGCGAAGCGCGCGGGGACATCGCGGACCCGCGTCACGGCTATTGCGAATGGGAATACCCAGGGAGTGTCCACCGACGTGCTCATCCGCGTCCTGGCGGCCACCGGGCATCGGGCAGAGGTTCGGGTTAAGAAAACGGCAGCCTAACCTCTCGTCTGTTTGCCATTAGCCAGCACAGTTCTCTCTACGAACGACGCTTCACGAGATTCTAGATACGCTCTCCCAGATTCTGAGATCTTGCTATCAGCCATTGGCCATAAGCCATGAGCTCTTGATCGAGCGACGTTTCACCTTTCACGTTTGACGTTTCACGCCCCCCAGTCCCCTAGGCACCCACCAGCCGCTTGTGCCCGTAAAAACGCGGGTGATTAAAGGCGCGGGAAAGAGTATCCTGCGGCGCAAACTGCACGAATTGTGTCTGGTGGAGAGATTCTTCATGTTTGAACAAGCCTTTAGAAACATCGACGATGTGCTTCGCAAGGAAGCCGGCTGTACCACCGAGCTGGACTATACCGAGCAGACCTCGTGGCTGTTGTTCCTCAAGTACCTCGATGGGCTAGAGCAGGACAGGGCAGACGAAGCCAAGTTGGAGGGCAAGCGCTACAGCTTCATCTTGGACAAAGACTATCGATGGGAAAGCTGGGCCGCGCCCAAAGGGAAAGACGGCAAGCTCGACCATAACAAGGCCATGACCGGCAGTGACCTGAGTGAGTTCGTCACCCTCAAGCTCTTTCCTTACCTGCACAGCTTCAAGCAGAAGGCCAGCGGGCCGAACACCATCGAGTACAAGATCGGCGAAATCTTCGGCGAGATTAAGAACCGGATCCAGAGCGGCTACAACCTGCGCGAGATCATCGACCGCATCGACGAACTGCGATTCCGGTCACAGGTGGAAAAGCACGAGCTGTCGCACCTCTACGAAGCCAAGATCAAGAACATGGGCAATGCCGGGCGCAACGGGGGCGAGTATTACACCCCGCGCCCGCTCATTCGCGCCATGGTGCAAGTGGTCAAACCGAAGATCGGCGACCGCATCTACGACGGGGCTTGCGGGTCGGCGGGGTTCTTGTGCGAGGCATTCGATTACTTGAGGTCCAAGGGGAACCTCACGACGAAAGACCTCACCACGCTCCAGACCCGCACTTTCTACGGGAAGGAAAAGAAATCCCTCGCCTACGTCATGGCAATCATGAACATGATCCTGCACGGCATCGAGGCGCCGAACATCATCCATACCAACACGCTGACTGAAAATCTCGCCGACATTCAGGAGAAGGACCGCTATGAGGTCGTGCTAGCCAATCCGCCCTTCGGCGGCAAGGAACGGAAGGAAGTGCAGCAGAACTTTCCCATCCGCACCGGCGAGACGGCGTTTCTCTTTCTCCAACACTTCATCAAGATGCTCAGGGCGGGTGGGCGAGGCGGCGTGGTCATTAAGAATACCTTCCTCTCCAACACCGACAATGCGTCCGTGAGCCTGCGCAAGCTGCTGCTGGAAAGCTGCAATCTCCATACGGTGCTGGATTGTCCCGGCGGCACGTTCCAGGGTGCGGGTGTGAAGACCGTGGTGCTTTTCTTTGAAAAGGGCGCGCCCACGCGCAAGGTCTGGTACTACCAGCTCGACCCGGGCCGCAGCCTTGGCAAAACAAACCCGCTCAACGACGACGATCTCAAAGAGTTCGTGAAGCTGCAAAAGACCTCAGCCGACTCGCCGAAAAGCTGGAGCATAGACGCCAAGACCATCGACCAGACGACCTTCGATCTCTCTGTGAAAAACCCGAACGGCGGCGAGATCGTCACGCATCGCAGTCCGCAGGAGATCATGGACGAAATCGCTGCGCTGGATGAGGAGAGCGCGGAGGTACTAGGCAACATCAAGGCGTTGCTATGAGGCAAGGGTGGCCAATGAAAACGCTCGGCGAGGTTCTGCAAAAGACCGAAACGGTTAATCCACTCCAATCGCCTCAAGCGGAGTTCGACTATATCGATGTTTCGAGCGTTTCCAATACGACGTTTCAGATTACGACGACACAACGCCTCAAAGGAAAGGACGTCCCAAGCCGGGCTCGGAAGCTCGTGAGAGCAAACGACATTCTTTTCGCGACAATCCGGCCCACCTTACAACGAATTGCTGTCGTGCCAGAACACCTGGATAAGCAAGTCTGTAGCACCGGGTATTTCGTTCTCCGCCCAAAGCCGGAAATTGAGAACCATTTTGTTTTCTACTCCCTTTTCACCGAAAGCTTCATAGGGCAGATGGAAAGCCTTCAGAGGGGTGCAAGCTATCCGGCTGTCAGTGACGGCGACGTGAAAGCGCAATCTATTCCCGTTCCCCCACTTCCCGAGCAGCAACGGATCGTCGGTATCCTCGACGAAGCGTTTGAGGGCATCACCACCGCCACAGCCAACGCCGAAAAGAACCTCCACAACGCCCGCGCCCTCTTCGAAAGCCACCTCCAATCCGTCTTCACTCAGCGCGGGCCAGGGTGGATGGAGAAGCGACTCGACGAAGTTTGCACTTTTAGTAGTGGCGGCACACCGTCCAAAAGCAACAGCAGTTATTGGAGCGGCGAAATACCTTGGGTTTCCGGACGTGACATGAAATCAACCCGCCTGTCCGATTCGCTGTTGCACATTTCGCGGTCCGCAGTTGATGAGTCCTCAACTCGCATGGCACCAGCAGGTGCACTCCTGATTCTTGTTCGTGGAATGGGGCTGGCGCATGGTGCCCAAATCGCCGAGCTAATGGTTCCCTGTGCGTTCAATCAAGACATCAGAGGAATCCACCCAGAACCTGACCTGATACCTCGGTATCTCCTTTTCGCGCTACGAGACCGAATCAATTCGAGCGACACCGTCTTGAGTAATGCGGCTCACGGAACACTCAAGATAGACTCGGACGAACTACAGAGCGTGATGATTCCTGTCCCTCCGCACGAACATCAACAGAGAATTGTGACCACAATCGACTCCCTCACGGAAGAAACCCAACGCCTCGAATCCCTCTACCAGCAAAAGCTCGTCGCGCTGGAGGCGTTGAAAAAGTCGCTGCTGCACCAGGCCTTCAGCGGCAAGCTGTGAAGGATGTTGGCATGAGCGAAATCAGCATCTACGAAACAAATAGCGGCAGCATTGAGGTCCGGCTGGAGCGCGAGACGGTCTGGTTGTCACAGGAGCAGATGGGCCAACTGTTCGGACGGGAACGGTCGGTCATCACCAAGCATGTGCGCAATGTCTTTGCTGAAGGGGAGCTAGAGGAGGGGAGCAATGTGCAAAATATGCACATTGCTGGTTCTGACAAACCAGTCAGGTTCTACAACCTGGATGTCATCATTTCAGTGGGTTATCGCGTGAAGTCGCCACAGGGCACCCGTTTCCGCCAGTGGGCCACCCGCATCCTGCGCGAGCATCTCACCCAAGGTTATACCCTCAATCGCCAACGTTTCGAGGCCAACGCCCGCGAACTGGAAGCGGCCCTCCAATTGGTGCGCAAGGCCGCACGCAGCCCTGAGCTTCAAGCGGATATGGGCCGCGGGCTGGTGGATATCGTCACCCGCTATGCGCAGACCTTTGTGCTGCTACAGCGCTACGACGAAGGACTGCTGACCGAGCCGCCGACGACCACCGGCGGAACGCTCTTCACGCTTGAGGCGGCACGCGCGGCGCTGGCCCGATTAAAAGCCGATCTGATCGCGCGCGGGGAGGCGTCCATGCTCTTCGCGCAGGAACGGCAAGAGGCCTTCGAATCTTTGCTCGGAAACCTCGATCAGAGTGTGTTCGGCGAACCGGCCTATCCGAGTGTGGAATCTAAGGCTGCGCATCTGTTGTACTTCGTCATCAAGAATCACCCCTTTGCCGACGGCAACAAACGCAGCGGCGCATTCCTGTTCGTCGATTTCTTGAATCGCAACGGCCGCCTGCTGGATCGCACCGGGCAACCGGTCATCAACGATATTGGTTTGGCGGCGCTGGCGCTGCTGGTGGCCGAATCCGATCCGTCGCACAAAGACACGATGATCCGTCTCATCATGAACATGCTGGCCCAGGGAGCCTGAAGTGAACGAAGCGGAGACTCGTGCTGAACATGTCGATCCCGCATTGAAAGCGGCGGGTTGGGGCGTCGTGGAAGGCAGTCGCGTTCTGCGGGAATATCCCATTACTCTTGGTCGCATCGAAGGCTACGGGCGGCGCAGTAAGCCGTTGATCGCCGACTACGTGCTGGTCTATCGCAATCACAAATTAGCCGTGATCGAGGCCAAGGCCTGGGATGAAGAACTGACGGAAGGTGTGGCGCAGGCCAAGCAGTACGCCGGAAAGCTTGCCATTCGGTTCACCTACGCCACCAACGGGCAGGGCATCTACGGCATCGACATGGACAACGGCACCGAGGGAGAGGTGCCGCACTATCCCGCCCCGGACGACCTCTGGAAGCGCACTTTCGCCAAGCAGAACGCGTGGCATGACCGTTTCGCCACTGTCCCGTTCGAGGACAAAGGCGGCTATTTTCAAGGCCGCTACTACCAGGACATCGCCGTGGAACGGGTGATGGAGGCCATCGCAGTAGGCAACCCCCGTATCCTGCTCACCCTGGCTACCGGCACGGGCAAGACCTTCATTGCCTTCCAGATCGCTTGGAAGCTCTTTCACAGCCGCTGGAATCTCAGCCGCGAGCCGTCGCGCCGCCCGCGCATTCTCTTTCTCGCCGACCGCAATATCCTCGCGGACCAGGCCTATAACGCCTTCTCCGCATTTCCTGAGGATGCGTTGGTGCGGATCGAGCCCGACGATATTCGTAAGAAGGGCAGGGTGCCGAAGAACGGCAGTCTGTTCTTTACCATCTTCCAGACCTTCATGAGTGGGCCGCCGAAAGATGGAAAGCCCTCGCCCTATTTCGGCGAATATCCTCCGGACTTCTTTGACTTCATCGTCATCGACGAGTGCCATCGCGGCGGAGCCAACGATGAAAGCAACTGGCGAGACATTCTCAACTACTTTGCCCCGGCGGTACAGCTCGGCCTGACGGCCACGCCCAAGCGCAAAGACAACGTGGATACCTATGCCTATTTCGGGGAGCCGGTCTTTATCTATTCGCTGAAGGACGGCATCAATGATGGCTTCCTGACGCCCTTCAAGGTGAAGCAAATTTCCACGACGCTCGACGACTATGTCTACACGCCCGACGACAAGCTGATCGAGGGTGTGATCGAATCCGGGAAGCGTTATACCGAACCAGACTTCAACAAGATCATTGAGATCAAGGAACGGGAAGCGCACCGGGTCAAGCTCTTCATGGACCTGATCAATCAGAATGAGAAGACGCTGGTCTTCTGCGCCACTCAAGACCATGCGCTGGCGGTGCGCGATCTGATCAACCAAATGAAGTCAGTCACCGACCCGAACTACTGCCAACGGGTGACGGCCAACGATGGTGCGCTCGGCGAGCAGCACTTGCGAGACTTTCAAGACAATGAGAAGGCCATTCCGACAATCCTCACCACCTCACAGAAACTTTCCACCGGCGTGGACGCGCGGAACATTCGGAACATCGTGCTCATGCGTCCGATCAACTCCATGATCGAGTTCAAACAGATCATCGGGCGAGGCACGCGGCTCTATGACGGGAAGGACTACTTCACGATCTACGATTTCGTGAAGGCGCACCACCATTTTAGTGACCCGGAGTGGGACGGCGAGCCGATAGAGCCGGAACCGAAGCCTGCCCCTCTCCCGCCGCGACCGGATCTATTGCCTGACAGAGTGCGGGAGAAGCCGGGCGAATATGTGAAGCGGCAGAAGATCAAAGTGAAACTGGCCGACGGCAAGGCCCGCACCATTCAGCATATGATGGTCACGTCGTTCTGGCATCCCGACGGCACGCCGATGTCGGCGCAGCAGTTTATGGAACTGCTCTTCGGTAAGCTGCCGGAGTTCTTCAAAGACGAAGCGGAACTCCGCGCCTTGTGGAGTCTGCCCGACACGCGAGCCAGATTGCTGGAGCGGTTGGCCGAGAAAGGTTTCGGCAAGGAGCAGATGGCGGAGATGCAGAAGATTATCGACGCAGAAAAGAGCGACCTCTTCGATGTGTTGGCGCATGTGGCCTATGCGCTGCCGCCCTTGAGCCGCGAAGATCGCGCCTCAAAGGCCAAGGTAGAAATCAGCCACCACTTCAACAGCAAGCAGCAGGTCTTTCTCGACTTCGTGCTTTCCCACTACGTTACGGTGGGAGTGGAGGAACTCGAACAGGAGAAGCTGACTCCGCTGCTGCGCCTCAAGTACCACAACTCCATCGCCGACGCCGTGGCCGATCTGGGGAAGCCGGAAGAGATCGGGCAGGTGTTCGCTGGATTCCAGAAGTATCTATACCAACCGCAGATTCAGGCAAATCCATGACTGCCATATGAGCAATGAACAGACAACGGTGACAGTCGCGCAACAAGGGGATCCGCATGCCAGATGAAGAAGATAAAGAAAAACTCAAAAGTGTCGCGCAACAGATATTACGTCCACTGCCAGTAAGGCTAAGAGGGCTCGCCAATGTTCGCACGGAAGCCAAGCTGAAGGAGTCTTACACCAAAGGGTGGCGCGTAGAGCTTGGATCTTTGAAGCACTGGAATCTAAGATTTGAGGTCTGGTTTTGTCAGTACCCCAAACAAGGTCAGCGATTTTTCTGGTACGGATTTTATGCAGCACAAGCTGAAAACCTTCGCGCATTTGTCGATGTATTACCTGAGTCCCTGCGGCCTGTTAAACAGCTCTCAGCTTTGGATATGCGGCCAGCAACTGGCTCCAGTCAGGACTATGTTTTAAAGCGGCCACTGGAAAATGAACTGTTTAACTTTCCAATATACGAAGAATACCAAGAGTCTGGGCAGAGGGGTTCCTTCTACGGGAAATTCGATTCCTCCTTGTCGGAAGACAACGATGCAATAGCGGCTATCGTCGTGCGCGCGCTGTCATTTTTCGAGGAAGTCTTTGCGAGTTTTCGTGGGACGAAAGCGGCAGCAGGTAGTGGCGCACCTGATGAGTCAGCAGCGTATAGAGCCATCGAACGGCGCGTCGTAGAGCAGCACTTGGCACGAGAGCGCAGCCGCGAATTGGCAGAACGTTGCAAGCGGCGAGATAACTATCGCTGTCAAGTGTGCGAGATGACATTCAGGGAAGTCTATGGAGATATAGGAAAGACGTTCGCTGAAGCGCACCATGTCATCCCTCTCAGTAAACTTTCTGACACGGTTGAGTCTTCCCTTGACCACCTCATCACGGTCTGTTCGAACTGCCACCAGATGCTACACCGACTGGACGGTGAGGCGGGGGATGTCCCGAAGCTGCGAAGAATGTTACACCGCCGATGAATAACCATAAACCAGTCCTAAACCAGGGGCTGGCCTTGAAATCAAACATTCTGAAATTGCGGGAGGCTATCCCTTCCGTGAGCCCACACCTCGGTGCCTTCGGCTTGTTCACCGTCACTCACGCCGTCTCACGCATCGCTGGCCCGTGACTTTCCGTTCCTACCACGCCGCTGATAGTTCGATCCTGTGCGTTGCCATCGAGCCAAATTGATCCTTCACGGACTGCCTGTTATCCTCAATCGTGATCGTGTGCCGGGGCGGTGCTCACCCCTCAAGGAGGACGTGATGAAGCGAATGACTCCAGCCATGCTCCTGAAGGCGTTGACGATGTTTCGAGGGTTCACACAGACGGCGGCGGAGTATCTCAGGGACAAAGAGCGGCTGCGTTATCTGTTGGCCGCGGCAGTCTCGATTGCGCAGGGTCGCGGTGGCAAGCTCTTGAAGGACCTTCAACTATTGGTGCGGCTGCTGAAAGCGTCCGTGAGCGGTGCGTATACAGGCCTTTCGGTCCATAAGCTTGTGACCATCGTGACGGCGATTCTGTATCTCATCAGTCCGTTCGATGTGATCCCGGACTTCATTCCTGTGGTCGGCTATGCGGATGATGCGGCGGTGATTGCCTGGGTGCTGAACAGCATTGCTGAAGAACTCAGGGACTTTAGGAGTTGGGAACAGGGGACTTGACCGGGCCTCCCATGATTTGGACTTGGCCGTGCAAAGCGTCTGTGCCGTCGATGGTGAAGCGCAGTGCTGAACGCCGAGTGTGGAGCAAGGGGTAAAAAGAAATGGTTGGGGTCTGCTCTTGCCCTGTGGGTGCTCTTTTCTGATGCGATCCCCGGTCAAGACAACCCGGGCGTGTATGGCAATACCCTCGTCGTCGAACGCGCGGGCGGGGAGCCTGACAAATCGACCGGGAGTCGTGCGTTGCCCTGTGTGAGATCCCTTCAAGAAGGCGCTTCTAGCAAGGTGTGGTCGTTAGGCAGCGGATTGTTTGGTGACGTTCCAGCCGGGAAACACGAGGACGGCGGGATGACACTGCAGAACGCGCGCCAGGGTTTTGGCCCGTTCGACCCCCAGATTGATGGTATCGTTTTCGATAGCTGAGATGGTGGACTGGGGAATCTTCGTCCTTCGAGCCAACTCGCTCTGCGTGAGCCCCTGGAGTTCACGAACGATCCGAACGGATTCTCCCACCGACACGGCCACTCGAGCTTTTGCCGGACGGATGTCCTTGTGTTTCATGATTGCCTCCGATAATCGTGCGCGGTGACGTCCATGACGACCACCTGAATGAGGTGCTCCTCAACCTTATAGATGACGCGATACTGTGCATTCAGCCGTGACGAGCGATGTCCTTCCCATTCCCCTTGAAGCCGTTCATCATGGAACCCCTTGATGAAGCGTAGACCTGCCGGCCCGGAGATTCGCACGATGTCTTTCCACTTCTCGTAGCGTTTCAGTAACTCGAGCGGAAGGCGATCAAGGCTCTTGCTCGCTCGACGGCGTTCGTAGATCTCCCACATGGCCGGATGTACTATATCATATTAGATATAGCCTGCCTCAAGGCCTTGTTGGTTTCTGAAGTGTCCACCCCCCACCACGCTGCCGATGGCGAAGCACAGTGCTGAGCGCCGAGTGCCGGGTCCTGAGTGCTCCTCAGAAGTGCTGAGTGTGGGATGTGGGGTCAATATCCCCGATCCCTGGTCCTGATGTGAGCTGGCCTTAAAACGAAATTCCCTGTTAATATGACCACCCTCACGAAGATGTGGTCAAGGAAAGGCCTGCGATGTCGAAGCCCTCACAATCGAATGCCGTGCTTGTGGCGATCCGCACCCCTCGCGTGACTGCGGAGGAGTTGGAAAGTTCGCTGCAAGAGCTCACCCGTCTGGTGAAAACCCTCGGGTACACCGTCGTGGGCCGTGTGACGCAAAAGCGTAGTTCCGATAAATATGCGGCGGTCCTGGGTCAGGGCAAACTTGCCGAATTGGCGCTGTGGACCGGTGGTTCCGGGAAAATCGAGGCCGCGTTTGAACGGCCGATGCACAAAGCCGCGTCGAAGCGCGAGGCGGAGGCTTCGGACGTCACGGAAGAATCAGACGACGACGAATCGGATGACACCATCGAGACTGCCCCCGGCCCTCGCGAACAGGCGCAGATCGTCATCGTGGACTGTGATCTGTCGCCGTCCCAATTGAAGAATCTTGAACGGGCTGCCGGCGTGCCGGTGCTCGATCGGACCGGGGTCATCATTGAGATTTTCAGCCGGCACGCGCGAACCAGAGCGGCCCGGCTGCAGGTGGAGATCGCGCGGCTCAATTATCTCGCGCCACGATTGCGGGAAACCGGCGGCGGGAGCGAGCGGCAAGGCGGGGGAGTCGGTGGCAAAGGGGCCGGGGAGACGAGTCTGGAGCTCGATAAGCGCAGAATCCGCGATCGCATGAAAGAACTCCGGGCGGAATTGGCGGCGATCGGGGACGAGCATCGGACGCGCCGCGCGAGGCGGGAGCACGAATTGACGGTCGCGCTCGTGGGGTACACCAATGCCGGGAAATCCTCGCTCATGCGTGCGATGACGGGCATCGAGGTGTTCGTGGCCGATAAGCTGTTCGCCACGCTCGATACCACGATCCGGCCCTTGTATCCTGACACGCGTCCCAAAGTGCTCATGTCCGATACGGTGGGATTCATTAAAAAGCTCCCGCATGACCTGGTGGCGTCGTTCAAGTCGACGCTTGATGAAGCGGCCTCTGCCTCGCTCTTGCTGTTTGTCGTCGATGCCTCAGATCCGTCCTTTCGATCCCAACTCGACGTCACGCGGAAGGTGTTAGCCGAAGTCGGCGCCACGGATGTTCCCAGCCTGTTGGTGTTGAATAAACGAGATCGTCTCGGGCCGGACGAGCTCGCGGCACTGAAGGCGGAATATCCCGACGCATTCTTTCTGTCCACGAGAAGCAAGGACGATCTGCAGGCGCTCCGTGAGCGCATGATGGGGTACTTTGAGAGCGATATGATCGACGAGGAATTACGTATTCCTTTTACGGCTCAAGGGGTCGTTGCAGAGATTCGCGCCCGGATGCGTATCTTGTCCGAAGAATACGATGCCGAGGGACTCACGATACGGGTGCGCTCGACCTCTGAGAACCTGACCGCTATTAAAAAGAAGCTCGCGCGATGAGGGCAAAATCACAAATTAGGGTCAGGTCTTGTAATCGAACAATTGATTGAGAGACGTCAGGATGAGGTCTTTTTCGAGAGGCATCTTAGCGGCGGTATCAGGCCCCGGGCGGTTTGAGAGGAAGGATGGCTCAGAGAGGATGGTTCAGCCGGCCGTTTGCCAGAGCGGGTATCAGTCGGCTGTGATTGCTGAACACTTGGGGACCATCGCCGCCCACCGACCCTCCCACCAGCGAATTGGTTACCTCCCAACATTGAATCCCTGGTTCGGTATTCCATGTCCTCCTATCTCTTCTCTTCATGATTCACAGAGGCCCTGGGGCAGGGGGTCTTCCCAGTATGTGATCCTTCGCATGAGGGTTACGGTAAGAGCTGATACCGGCTCAGTTACCACATGGGAGGACGTATGATGAAACGAAGTCTTGAAATGCTGCTCGTCGCAGCTCTAGTCACCGGAGGGGGAGGACTCGCGTTTGCGGCCGATCCCATGAAAGAGAAGGAAGCCACGCCGACCATCGGTGAGAGGATCACCAAGGATGCCGTCAAGGGCACCCTCATGAAGATGGACGGGGAGTTTTATCAGATCAGAAATACAGATGGGGAACTCGTCAAAGTGCATGTGGACAAGAGCACGAAGCTCGACAAGGTGGTCGAAGGCGATATGGTGAAGGCCTACGTGACCGATAAAGGCCATGTGACCACGTTGCAGCGGGTTGAGCCCTAATCCCGCTCCGAAGTAATCGGAGGCGGTGGGCTCGCGAGCCTGCCCCCCGGCTCGGTCGGGTAGGTGGAGACGACAGGAAGCTCCGCCTGACCGCACTCCACTCGCTAGGAAGTTCGAATTCTGGACATCCGGCGCAATCCCGCGTAGATTTTCCTGCCGTGGCCGCTACAGCTCCGAAACATTTTTCGATGCTCCGCGAATTTTATCTGGCCGACGTGCTCACGTTGGGCAACGCCGCCTGCGGGCTCGCGGCCGTGTTCTTCGCCATGCACTACATGGGCAGCCGGTCGACTAACAGTATTGGGTCAGGTCTTGCAATCTAACAATCTCACAGGCTACATTCCCGCTCATGGCACGTCCCCTTCGTCTCTCATTCCCGGGTGCCGTCTACCATGTCACGAGTCGGGGCAACGCCCGGCATGACATCGTGGCTGACGACCGTGATCGTTCACAGTGGCTGAGCCTGCTGGCCCACGTCGTCGATCGCTATGGTTGGATCTGCCACGCCTACTGCCTGATGGACAATCACTATCATCTGTTGATCGAGACGCCGAAGCCGAATCTCTCGCTCGGCATGCGGCAGTTAAATGGCCGCTACACGCAGGCCTACAACCTCCGGCACGAGCAGGTCGGGCATGTGTTTCAGGGGCGGTTCACGGCGATTCTGGTGGAAAAGGACGCGCATCTCCTTGAATTGTGCCGGTACGTCGTGCTGAATCCCGTCCGCGCGAAGATCGTGTCGCATCCCCGGCTATGGGCGTGGAGCAGTTATCGGGCCACGGTGGGAGAGACGAAGGCACCTGGCTGGCTGACGACGGACTGGATTCTGAGCCAATTCGGCCAACGCGCGGGGCCTGCGCAGGAGCGGTATCGCACTTTTGTGGCTGAGGGGCGGGGAGAGCCGGGGCCCTGGGAACAGCTCACCGGCCAGATCTACCTGGGGTCGGAAAAATTTGTGGCCCAGCACCAGCCGAATCGGGTGATCCGTGACATTCCCCGCCGACAGACGCAGGCTCAACGGCCCTCGTTGGAGACGCTGTTTCAGCAGAAGGGCAACCTGGAGAAGACGATCCACCAGGCCTATCGGCAATACGGGTATCGATTGGCCGAGATTGCGGACCATTTGGGTGTGCATGCCGCCACGGTGAGCCGCCGCTTGAAGCGGGCCGAGCAGGAAAATATTTGATTGCAAGACCTGACCCCGGTGGGGGAAAGGGAGGCTCATTTCTTGGCGGGGTACACCTCGACCGTCTCCCGGATCTTGACCCACTTATCCCACCCATAACTTCTGGCCGTGCTTCTGATCGATTCCCGAGCAGTCTCGATGGCTTTGTTCAGGCTGTTCCGGTCCAGCGTGGAAGCATGTCGCACGACAATCTGGATGGTCTGGGGATCGGCGAGCACGATGTCGAGCGAATAAGGATGGTCGGGTGTGGCCTCTCGTCTCAGGCCGGCTCGCATGAGTAACGCCAGCCACTCGCCTTCCGTTGGGGTGTACGGCGTGACGCCCGGCCGACTGCGCGTCGGCTGCGTCTCCGTGGTCGCTACTTCCTCTCTGTCCTCCCGACATTGATTATCGCTGCAGGCCTTGGTCCGGATTTGCCGAGTCTCCAGGCAGTCGTTCCGATCGCCTGCGCTAATGGCATTGTCGAGGCATTTTTTCGCCTCCGTTTGCGCCGCGTTGAAACAATTCGAACAAGGGCTCTGTGCGTAGACAGGTGTGGCGACAAGCACAAGTGCACAGGACGCGAGCACAAGACGATCGACCATAAGCGGACCTCCTGCACTGTTTCAGCAAGCGGAGGGGAAGCGGCCAGAGGATCCCCATTTGCCTCTCCTCCTCTACGCTACTCGTGATTAAATTTCAATCATCCCCTTGGGGCGAGCCGTGAAGGCACAAATCTGAGTTGCGTCGGGCATGGCAATCACACATTGCGCAGCCGTACACTGTAGCCTTATGAATTGCCGGATCGCGAGCAGCCGGCTCACAGGATTCTGCAAGGAGTCAGAACCTTTCCGGGCAGCAGGCCGGCCGTACGAGGTTCGACGTGTTTGGATGAACGCGGGCAGAGGTCGCCTGCTGCTTGAATGGCGAAGAAAGTGTGATTGCAAGACCTGACCCCAGCCTGGAGGAATGTCATGTTGAACGACGAGGTGCTTGCCGCGGTGCTGGAATTCCGTCGGAGGCGTGATTGGAAACAGTTTCACAAGCCCAAAGAGTTGGCCGCGGCGATTGCGGTGGAGGCGAGTGAATTGCTGGAGGTCTTCCAATGGAAATCTCACGACGAGGTAGCCCGTCTCCTGGAGAGCCCGTCTCGGGTTCGTGTGGAGGATGAAATCGCCGATGTGGTGATTCTCCTTTCGTACCTCTGCCATGATCTCGGCTTGGATGTGAATGCCGCGGTGAGCGCGAAGCTGAAGAAAAACGAGGCCAAGTATCCAGTCGAGAAGTCCTATGGCAATGCCAGGAAGTATGACGAGTGAGCGGATGCACAGAGTTCACATCCGTCTCGATTCACCGTGCTCGTCTTGAATCCCGCTGCCGGGCCGAGCAGGATTGGTCTTCATTCTTTCCGGAGGATGTATGGCGCAGATTACCGAAGTTGCTCCAGACCTGTTTCGCATCACCACCTTCCTCGAACCGTTCAATCTGCAAGTCAGCCAGTTCCTGGTCCGTGATGCCGAGCCGCTCCTGTATCACACCGGCCCGCGCGCGCTGTTTCCGGCGGTGAGGGAGGCGGTGGCGTCGCTCATCGACGTCCGCACCTTGCGCTGGATCGGGTTCAGCCGTTTCGAGGCCGATGAGTGCGGGTCGCTGCCGGAGTGGCAGCAGCTGGCGCCGCAGTCCGATGCGGTCTGCAGTCTGGTGGGCAAACTCGTGAGTGTGGATGATTGTCTCGTGCTCCGGCCGGCGAAGGGGATGACAGATGGCGAGGTGCTGGAGACGGGGAAATACCACTTTCGTTTTGTGGCCACGTCGCACGTGCCACACTGCTGGGAGTCGGGCCTGATGTTCGAAGAAACGCAGCGGACGAAGCCACTCAGTGCCGGGAGTCATTCATCGACGAATCGGACACGATGTGGGAGCGAGAATGCCGGGTGGCAGCTCAGCATTGCATCTGCTCGCCTGACAGCTTAGGCTGCATGTCGATTCAGTGACCTCTGTAGAAAGGGGAGTTGCATGCGGTTGATTACGATCCTGCTCACGTTGAGTGTTCTCGGCGCGTCCGGCTGTGCGGAATCCACTCAGCCCGCTCGTAACAACCGCACCCAGCAGGCCTTAGCCGAGTCCATGCCCCCCGGCCATCTGTTCCAACGCCATATGATCGATCTCAACCGCTTGACCCTCAGCGTGCTGGAGGCAGGCAGTGGCGATCCGGTTATCTTTGTCCACGGCGTGGTGACGACCAGCAATATCTTTCCCCAATATGTGAGTGCTTTTTCGCCTGATTTTCGAGGTATTGCCGTGGACTTGCGTGGATACGGCGATTCGGAGAAACCGCCGAGCGGGTTCACGATCGAGCAGTTTTCGAAGGATCTCATCACCCTCGCTGATGTGCTCAAGATCGATCGTGCTGTGTGGGTGGGCGTGTCCATGGGCGGGATGATTCTGCAGCGTCTCGCGCTGGATCGTCCTGAGCGGGTGCGGGCGCTGGTGTTGGTGTCCACGACCGACGGGGCGATGATTCTCGACGACGACATTCCGACCATCGGCGCGCCGCGTGACTATCGGGAGGTCTCGAAGAACATGATCGTCGAAAGTTTTCCTCCCGATGCGCCGGCTCATACCTACAGGCCATTGCTTGAACGGATCCCCACCTGGAATGCCACGGTGATCCGGGAGGCGCTGACGTCCATGTCGCAGTTCAACGTGCATGGCCAGCTCAGCCGCATCACTGTGCCGACCCTGGTGATGGTCGGAGCCAAGGACGGTGTCGCCACGCCGACCATTGCAAAGGGAATTCAGGCGCAGATCCCCGGGGCGCAGTTGGTCGAGTTCAACACCGGCCATTTTATGATGGCGGAAGACCCCGACCAGTTTCGCACCGTGCTGGGAAATTTTCTGAAAGGCCTGGCGCGGTAAGGCGTCGCGTGCGCCGGTGGACGCGACCGACCGACGGAGGTCCAGCCTGTGCAAGTGTGCCCTTCCCGGCCGGCTCCATGCCCCTGCTCGACCTGCCGGCTGAATCCTCCGTTCGAAATGGGCGGCGAGAATGGTATGATGACGCTGGTTGTTTGACCGGATCTTCATTCACCATCTGAGAGGACATCATGGCTACGCTTTCGACACGTCTTGTCATTACGGCTTCATTGGGCGTCGTGCTGTTCGCAGGGAATGGCCTGGCGGCGGAACCGGCCGATGTGGAGAAGTTTGTGAACGCCCGCATCGAGATCGGCGAAATGATGACGAATTATTTTAAGGGCGGGGAGTCCTACGGGTCCGGGCAGCGTCCGTCACCGGAGAAAATGAAGGAGATGGGCGACGACATCAATGCGAAACTGACCACGCTCTTGTCCAAGCATGGCTTGACGCTGGAGGATTACCGCGCGCGCAGCAAAGACGTGTTCGCCGATGACGTGGCGGTGAAAGGATATCTCGTCCAGCATCCGGATCTGAAGACCAGATATGAAGCGCTTCCGTTGAATCGGATGAGTGGGGGTGGAGGAGGCAGCACCGGACGGGGCTACTAGCAGGCGGGTGAATCTCGCCACACTGTGTGCTCACAAATTCGAACGCTCGGTGTATTGCATCAGTACGCCGAGCGTTTTCATTTGACCGTGGCTATGCTGGAGAGGCTATTTGACCAGTCTGGCTAGACGACTTGAATCAGCAGGTTGGTGAGATGCTCCATGCCGATGCAGTCGAGGATGCAATAGGCGCGGTATTGGGTGCGGCTCTTCTCTCCGGCGAGAAAGCTCACGCTCGATTCCCGGTTCATCACCCAGACTGAGCCGGTCTCCTGCTTCCAGCCATCCTCGGCTCGGATCGTAATCTGGTGCGTGTCCCCCACGGCCAGGCTGGTCATGTCTTCGGCAAAGACGAAGGTGATCTTCACCATCGTATCTTTCGGCACCTGCAGGGCGCGCTTCGCTCCGTAAGGTCGGCCCTTGTCATCCAAGAACCCCTTTTCACTGACTCGAACCTTGATCTCGACCGGGGTCTTTTCCAGGGGCGCCGCCGCGGTCATCGCTGGTCCGGCGACGCTCGCGACAAACGCCAGCATGGTGGCCATGGTTGCCAATCGCTGTGTCATCTGAGTCATTACTCTCGTGCTCCTCTATTCAGACCGCCTGCGATCGCAGGTGTGCCATCCCCTGTCATAGGGTGGCTGCGAGTCTTGCTGGTGGTGGACTACAGCTGGGGGCGACTCTTACGACGATGCGGAACGTCACGCTCCAAAATTTCGTGTGCTGTATTCACCATAGCACAGGCAAGCAGGTTGGCAAGTTCTTTCACCCGCCTCGGAACAGTAAGCGAAACGATTGAGGGAAACGGCTTAGGGAGTCAGCGTAGACGCCGCGGTTCGGCGAGCGGTCGGTCGTAGCCTCGCAGGATTTCAGCCGACCCGCGAGGTGAGTGGGTGCTCAGGTAGCGCGTCTGTCGAGGGCGCCCGGTTTCGCCTGTGATGACGGTGCCGTCTTGGTGGGCCGCGCCCGGAGTTGCGCCCTGGCTGCTTCGATCGGGAGTTCGCGCCAGGTGCCCGGTTGGAGATCGCCGAGTGTGAAGGGGCCGTATTGAATCCGCCTGAGCCTGGTCACCTCATGTCCCAGCGCCTGGAACAGCCGTCGGATCTCACGATGCTTTCCCTCCGTCAACGTGACGGTCAGGTGGGATTCCCGGCCTGAGCGTTTCTGAATGGTGACGGAGGCGCAGTGCAACCGCTCGCCCTGATCGTCCACCCCGTCAAGCGCCGCCCGGCCTGTCTCGTCCGAGACCTCACCACGCACCGTGACGAGATAGAGGCGCGGCACCTGCTGTTTCGGATCGGTCAGGAAGCTGGAGAGCGTCGAGTCGTTGGTGAGCAGGAGGAGCCCACTCGTCGCCTGATCCAAGCGACCGACTGCGTGCAGGCTTTTCAACTCAGGGGGAAGTACATCGAAGATGGTCTTTCGGCCCTTCTCGTCGTGATGTGTCGTGACCACACCCTTGGGTTTATGGAAGAGAATGAATTGAGGAGGGCGCTGCTGGATCGGTCGGTCGTCGAGTGTGACGGCATCGCCGGGCCAGTCGATCCAGGCATCCGGCGTGCGTACCAGGCGTTGATTGATGCGAACCCGTCCGGCCCTGATCCATTCCTGTGCCTGGCTCCGGCTGGCAATGCCGAGTTTGGAGAGCAGTCGATCCAGCGTCACACGTTTCGCGCTGCTTGCCTTCGCGCGTGGCATGCTCCGCGCCGGCTTTCGGGTAGCGGAAGGCACCCTGCCGGACGACGACGGATCTCGTTGTGTGAATGGCGGTTTGCCGGTCATGCTCACCGGGTTTACGAGTGGGAGTTGTCGTGGAGCGGTCGCATGGCATGACTGTACACTGACGGGTGTTGAAAGAGAAGTCGATCGATTACAGCTGCTGTAGAGCGTGGGGCGGGGATCAGTTGGATGTATGTCGCATGCCTGTGATGGTATGATGGCTGCGCCTTTGCAGCGAAAGAGGAAGCAATCTCTGAGGGGGCACCATGGTGATCAATCCGGCGCGTCTGATGAGCGGCATCCTGTCGGCGGTGGTCCTGTGCGGGGGAATCGGCCGGGCTGCCGAGCCGGCAGAGGTGGAGAAGTTTGTGAACGCGCGGGTCGAGGTCGGCGAGCTGATGACCAGCTACTTTCAGGGGTGGGAGCGATATGGAGAGGGGCAGCGTCCGTCGCCCGAGCGGATGGAGGAAATGAGGGCCGAGATCAATGCCAAGCTCGAGCCGCTCCTGGCTAAATACGATCTGACTGTTGAGAGCTATCGTCAACGGATCAAAGACGTATTGGCCGATGAAGCCGCCGTCAAGGGCTATCTCTCTCAGCACCCCGACGTGAAGAAGCGGTATGACGCTCTGCCCTTTGATCGTATGAGGCGTGATGGGGGCAGCGGACGGGCGTTTTGAGGTCAGTCTGTTGGATTTCCGTCAGCCGTCGGATGTGCCATGAGAAGGGTAGTGCGATAGTGACTGACTGTGCGGTTCCAGGTATGATACTAAGATGAAGCTGAACGATTCGGCTCCCGGTTCTAGCGATTCACGACGCGCCAGCAGGCTCGGCGAGGATCTTGCTCGGCGCAAGTTCGACGAGGTTCGCGCTCTCACCCCAGGCCAGCGGCTGATGATTGCGTTTCAGTTGTCTGACGCGGCCGCCGCTCTCTATCACGCGTGTTCCAAGAAGCCTTAACGAGAATTGTGTCCCAGCTGGCCGAGGCTCGGACCTGCGGGTTGGTGCATGACTATGCGCTGATCGGCGGGTTAGCCGTGTCTGCCTGGGGAGTACCGAGAGCGACCCAGGATATTGATTTCGCAATTGCGATTGGGACTGCAGACCCACAGGCGCTTGCCACATTCGTCCGTGGTCGATATGTCTCCGGCGAGACTGATGATCCCTTGCGGGGGGTCATCCACGCATCGATCGAGGCCGGGACCGAATCGATCCCCGTCCAGTTGATCCTGCTTCCCCCAGCCTTCACCGCTTTCATTTTTCGCGATGTGGAGGCTGTGCCTGTCATGGAGCGCGTTGTTCCGGTTGTATCCTGGCAAGCGTTAGTGCTGCTCAAATTGTACGCTGGCGGGCCTCAAGATCGGCTCGATGTCGAACAGATTTTGCGGGCCAGGCACCCACAGAACGATGACATGCAGAAGGTCTCCGCGATGGTTCAATCAGTTGGGCTGTTGGATGAATGGACGGCACTCGTGAGTCGCGTGAGCTAGGAGGGTCGGATGGTGAAGTACACGGGGTTGGTGATGTTCGCGATGTTGCTGTGGTGCAACGCGGCGTCGGCGGATTGGGTTTTGGTCGGTGGGACGCACAAGTATGACGGCTACGTGGACGTGGCCACGATCGGTCCGACCGGCAAGACCGTGACGCTCTGGACCCTGAAGGACTTCAACATGGATCGGCAGATCCCGCAGGGGGCGTATCGTTCCGTGAGCATTAAGAAGCAGATCGATTGCCTTGCCCAGAAGAGCCGTCCCCTGCAGACCAAGTACTATGCGAGTCAACTGGGAAAGGGGCGCCCGTTGCAGTCCGGTAAAGCCACCAGAGAATGGTCACGGGTGACGCCCGGCAGTGACGGCGAGGCGGAAATGAAGGTCGCCTGCAAGAAGGTCTAACAGGTTGAGAATCGTGCCAAGGAAGTCGGGGTCTGGTCCCGCCCGCATTTAGAATGCCGCAACATGTCTACTAATCCTCGCGTGATCATCGTCGGCGCCGGTCTTGCCTGTGCGCTTGTTCGCCTCTTTTCAGCAAGGTGTGTCGGGGTGCGCGTGGGTGATTCCTTGAATTATTCGTCATGCGGAATGGTTGTCACCGTGAGCAACGGTTGCGGGTGAGGTGATGGTGTCGCGTGCAGGATGGAGAATGCTGCTGATGGCAGTGGTGGCACTGCTGTTCAGTCACGTGCCGGTCGCCATGGCCGACCCTTCCTCCCAGCATCAGCTGCAGGCGCTTGCCGGCCAGGGCGATGCGAACGCGCAATGGATGTTGGGGCAGGCCTTGCTCACGGGTAGTCTCGGGGAAACCGATGAGGCCGAAGCGGTGAGGTGGCTGCAGTTGGCGGCCGATCAGGGCCACGCCTTGGCGCAACGGGACATGGGCATGTTGTATGAGCAGGGCCAGGGGGTGACGCAGGATGCGCTGGAGGCGTTCTTCTGGTATTCCCTCGCGAGTCGTCAGGACAGCAGCCGGGCGAGGCTCCGCCGTGATGCGCTGGCGGCGATGCTCACCGTCGAGCAACATGAGGCCATTGCGGCACGTCTCAAGGGATGGCGGCCGAGAAAGTAATTGTCGGTGTCGGGTGTTATTTTTTTCGTCTGAAGAGATCGGTGCTGAGCGACTGAATGCGGTCGAGGAAGAGCAGGCCGTTCAGATGGTCCACTTCATGCTGAAACGCGAGGGCTTCGAATCCTGACGTACTCACCGTGACGACCCGACCGTCCGGCGCCAGGCCCTCCACCAGCGCCTCCTCGTAGCGCAGCACATTGCCTGTATAGTCCGGGACGCTCAGGCAACCTTCTCGCACGCTCTTCTTCCCGTCCAGCGACAGGATGACCGGGTTCAGCAGCACGATCAACCCATGGCCGGTCTCGCCATTTTTTCGTGAGACGTCCACGGCGATCACCTGTACGGCATACCCGATCTGAGGCGCCGCCAGTGCCACGCCGGGCGATGCGGCGAGCGTATCCAGCATATCTTGAACCACCGCTTGCACGGCCGGATCGGAGGGGACGACGGCGGTGTTCCTGGATTTGAGTGCCTGATGGGGATACAGCAGAATCGGACGGATAGCCACGATCAAAAAGTGACACTTTCGAGCGGGCGGAAGGTCAGATCGACACCCAGCAGCGGCTTGAGTTGTTCAAGGGCCTGTCTGAGCTGGTCGGCTTGCTGAGCCTCCTGCAGTTGAATCTCCAGGACCATGACATAGATAGGAAGCTCCCCCGATCCAACCACGCGGGTATTCATGTCCGTGATGTTGCCGTTGTGCTGGGCGACGGTGCGGGCCACCTGCGCCACGATGCCCGGATGGTCGGCCCCGTAGACCGACAACATGAACGTGGGGACGTCCAGGGTCGTCTGCCTGGTTGCCGCCTGGTCCGGCATCGCTCTGCACAAGACGGCAAGGTCCAGCGGAGTCGTATAGGGCGTCAGGCGTTGGCCAAGCTCCTCGGCGGCGATTCCCTCTGGAAGGCGCACCATGAGCATCATGGTGAACTCGCCACGAAGTCGGGTCATGCAGGTATCTTCGATATTACAGCCGAGTCGGTAGAGGCTATCCGCCATCAGGGCGACGATTCCGGGACGGTCTTGTCCGAAGGCGGTGACAATCGCGAAATGGTCCATTGGCATCTCGTGGGTCGCAAGAGCGGGAGCAGACTGCGAGTAGAATGCTGCAATTGCCGAAGATTAGCAAGCGCCGTCGCACGTGCGTGCTTGGACAAGCGGCATGGCCCGGTCCTACGTCCGTCGCTTCGTCCGATTCGTGGGTTGAGCGGTGAAAGGATCATCCGGCCAGTGGTGGCGTGGGTAGCGGCCTCGCAGTTCTTTCTTCACCTCTTGATAAGCCGAGCGCCAAAAGCTGGCCAGGTCTTTCGTGACTTGTACCGGCCGGCCCGCCGGCGACAACAGATGCACCATCACCGGCACCCTTCCACCCGCGATGCGCGGCGTCTCCTGACAGCCGAACATCTCCTGTAGTCGTACGGCCAGCACCGGTGTCTCGCCCTGATCGTAATCCAGTTTCACATGCGAGCCACTCGGGACGGTGAGGTGTGTGGGCATGAGCTTGGGCAGTTCCTGCCGCTGCTGCCATGTGAGCAGGCTTTCAAGCGGCGGTTGAAGATCGATGCGACGGACCTGCGCGAGGCTCGTAAGGCCGCTGACGAATGGCCCTAGCCATGCTTCGAGGTTGGTTGCGAACGCGTCGTCTGACAGGTCCGGCCAAGTGGGGTCGATCCGATGGAGGAACCCGACGCGTGCGCGCCACTGCTGCAACTCTTTGGACCATGGCAGACAGGTGAGCCCCGCTCGCCGGATGCCGAAGAGTAAGGCGGCGGTGACTTGAGTCGGGTCCGGGTCGTGGGTGGCCCGATCATCGAGGATGAGTTGTCCCAATCGGCGCTGCCGTCTGGCGCGTACGGATTCCGACCGGTCATCCCATTCCAACAGGTCGACGGCTTGGATCTGCTCGGCGCAATGGTGCTGCAGATCTACCAATCCAACCGGCGCCGCCAGGAGGATACGCGCCCAGTCGCCGGTGCCGTCGAGTTGAGCCACCACCAGATACTCTTCTTGAGAGAGACCTTGTACGGTGTGAAATGCCGCGCCTCGGCCGTTGGCCAAACGATAACGACCCTCGCTGCCTGCGATTCGCTGCGCGATGCGGTCGGGATAGGCGAGGGCGAGTAGTGTGCCGGTATGGTCGGTGCCGTCGACGGAAGATGGTGTGAGCTGCAGTTGGCGTCGCCACTGTTCGGAGGCGCGTTGCACCCGTTCACAACCGGCGCGGTTGATGGTCGCTCCTGCGAGATGGTCTCTGGTGCCGCGCAACGCTTCAACTCGGATGCGCAGGTCGGCGTTTCGCCAACCCGGTCCGCCCTGCAGAATGTCCCGTTCACTCAGCAGTGCCGCCAGGTCGCAGGCGTGGGCACCGAGGCCGATCGGCACAGCGGTGACCATCATGTGGGCCAGTCGTGGATTAACAGTGACGTGGGCGAGCCGGCGGCCGTGCGCGGTGAGGGCTCCTTGCGCATCGAGCGCTCCGAGCTGTCGCAGCAGATCACGAGCCTGGGCCAGCGTGCCTGTCGGCGGCGGATCGAGGAAGGAGAGTTCGGCCGTTTCAATGACGCCCCATTCCGCGAGATCCAGTGCCAGCGGAGCCAGGTCCGCCTCCAGGATTTCCGGAGGGCGGCGAGGGAGGAGCGCTTGCTGCTCGGCCGTCGTCCAGAGGCGATAACAGGTGCCCGCTTCCAATCGGCCGGCTCGACCACGTCGTTGATCGGCTGCGTCCTGGGTAACACGAATGGTATCCAGCCGCGTCAGCCCTGAGCGGGGATCGAAGCGCGGAACCCGCATCAGTCCTGCATCGATGACGACCCGCACACCTTCGATAGTCAAACTGGTTTCTGCGATTGAGGTCGCGAGTACGATCTTTCGTCGCCCTGCCGGGGCGGGAAGAATCGCCTGTTCCTGTTCACTCTGCGGGAGTTCACCATGCAGCGGTGCGATGAGAATATCCGGGCCGAGGGAGGCCTCGACAAGTTGCCGCTCGACGCGCCGGATCTCCGCCATGCCGGGGAGAAATACCAACAGACTGCCCTCGTCACGAGCCAGGGCCTGACGAATGCTCCGGACCACTGCCGGTTCCAGATGCCCTTCGATCGGCCGGTCGAGATATTGCGTGGTGACGGGGAACAGGCGGCCTTCGCAGGAGATGGTGTCCGCATCCTGCAGCAGGCGGGTGACCGCCGCGCAGTCGAGGGTCGCCGACATCACAAGCAGGCGAAGGTCCGGTCTGAAGAGGCGTTGCGATTCCCTGGCGAAGGCCAAGCCGAGATCCGCCTGCAGGCTGCGTTCGTGAAATTCGTCGAAGATGACGAGGCCGTATCCGGCGAGTGACGGGTCGTGCTGCAGCAGCCTTGTGAGAATGCCTTCGGTGACGACTTCGATCCGCGTGTCCTTCCCGACCCTGGTATCGTGGCGGATGCGGTACCCGACCGTCTTGCCGACGGGCTCACCTATCATTGCAGCCATGTAGGCTGCGGCGGCGCGGGCGGCCAGTCGCCTGGGTTCCAGCAACACCAGTTTCTGTCCGGCCAGCCAGGGTTCATGCAGCAGGGCCAGCGGGACACGCGTGGTTTTTCCCGCGCCCGGTTGCGCCGTCAGTAAGGCTGCGCGTCCGGTTGCCAGGGTCTGACGCAGTGCCGGGATCGCCTCTTCTATTGGTAATCGGACCATGGTAGGGTGCGTCTCCTGAAGAGCCTATAGCCTATAGCACATAGCCTATAGTGAATGGGACAGTGGCCGGAGCTAATAGCATATTGCTGATAGCGTACTTTTCGTCCGGCCATACGCTATAAGCCATCAGCCATACGCTCTTATCCCTGACGAGATGCGCGTCACGATTCAGGGGAGGATTATGAGTAGTTTGGTATGGACGAGCGACAAACCGACCGCGGCCGGGTGGTATTGGTGGCGCGGGCTTGGAGAGGACATGGACCCGCTGATCCTCTATGTCGATGAGGTGGGGTATTTCCAATGGCCCGACGGGGCCTCGCAGGAAGTCGGGCTGGCGAAGGGCGAGTGGGCCGGTCCGATCGCCCCGCCGAGTGAGGATTGACGGTGCAATGATGGTTCTGCCTCAGACCTGTGAACGGGCCTTGCTCGAACGGTTTTTGCGCGCCGAAGCCATGGCGCTCTGGGCGGTGCGGGCCGCTCAGACTCAGAATCTTCCCCGTCACGTCCAGACGTTTCTCCAGCGCCACGAGACCGACGAGCAGGATCACCTGCGGCAATTCGAAGGGATGCTGGGTACCACGTCGCAGCGGGCGCCGACCCTGCCGACCGTGCCGTCGCAGTGGGCAATGCTGGCGGTGTTGTTGTTCGGGTACGAGGCGCTCGGACTGGAATTCGCGACGCTCCTCGCGACGGTGCGGCCGGACCTGGCGGACATCCTCGAAGACGAACAGGTGCATGTCGGATTCTTCGAGAAGGAATTGAGGGCGGTTCTGGCGGGCGGGGAGACCGGAGCGCAACAGGCGCGGGAGGCGGCACGCACCTGGTGGAAGAAGCTGCCCCGCACGGTGGACCGGTATCTCGGCGATCCTTCACTCGTACCCTACCGGACCGAACTTCGACACCATATCCTATCGGTCATTCAACAGCGATTCCTCGCGTTGGGTCTCCTGCCTGCCGGGCAGGCCGGCCGGTAATTTCCGGCCGGCCCGCTCCGTTCCACCTCGCGCTAGAACTGCAACGTGCCGTTGATGGCGGCCAGGACCTGATTCTTGTTCAGGCCGTCGTTATACGGCGAGCGCTGCCCGTCGAACCAATCGGCCCGCACTTCCGGACGGATCAACACATTGGGGTGTGGCCGATAGTTGAGGCCGGCGCTGAGCGAGTAGAAGGATCCGGCAAACGGCCCGAGGTTCGGGTTGTCGCGTACCGGGTTGCCGCCGACCCTGGTGCCGGCTTCGTCGCGCATCCACTCGAAGCGCAGACCCGCCCGCCATTGATCGGTGAGCGCATAGTACAGATAGTTGTCGATGCCGTACCAGCGCGCGGTGCCGCCGTCGACCTTGCCCTGGTTTTGATAGGCATAGTGATGGTGGAAGACGTATTCCCATCGCTCGGCCGGATGTGCCGTGAAGATCAGGCTGTATCGCGTGCGGGTTTCAAATTGTGTGGCCACGGCGCTGGGTTCGTTGCCCGTGACCATGGAGAATGAGAGCGACCAGAGATTCTCCGGTGCGGTGTACTTGATGCTGGCCAGACCCGTGGTGCTGTCCTTCGTCCGATCCAGCGAATCCCAGCCGTTCACCAGGCCGCCTTGCAACGTGATGCGGTCGTTCAGGTGCCAGGTGGCCAGTCCGCCCCAGTGAGTGAAGGGGCCGGCGAATTGGTAGGCAAAGGATTTGGAGTAGAAGAAATTGTTGATGGACGGCACACCTTCGTAGCCGATGATCGTGTAGAAATGGCCGACCTTCACCGAGAAGGTCTGATTCCCGATTTCAGCATAGGCCTGCGGCATCGCCAGCCCGTAGTGCTGACCCTGGGCGTTCCAACGCTGCGCGCCGTTCTCACGCCGCTCGACCCCGTTGCTCTGTGTCAGGAAGTAATCGTACCCATACATGAAATCCAAACGTCCGCCGATGCCCCAATTGCTGCCCGTGGCGGTCAGCGGCTTTTCGACAATCATGTACAACTGGTTGAGGACCGGAATGTCGCGGTCGATGGCGTTGTAGGGTCCGCTGAAGTTGCTGCGCGGATTGCTTGCATTATACGTATACCCGCCGTCCACCCAGCCGCGCACGCGGAGGAATCCGTCTTGAGGAAAAAAACGGTGCACACCCTGTTGATCGGCTTGCCACAGGGCGTCGGTCCACAATGGATCCGACGAGGAGCGACCTTCCAGGCCGGACGTTTGTGCTGAGAAGACCGGGGTGGGCGTGTCACCCAGCGGGATGCCGGTGAGCAGCGATTGCCCGAAGGCGCCCCCCGTCCAGACTCCCCAACTCCATAACATGGTTACCACGAATGCGTTCACGATCGACTTCGACATACCCGTACCTACCTCCTGTAAAAAAAACCGGTCACGCGATGAATGGCGATCCTGCGAACGAGGATGAAAACGGGGCGACGCGTATCGAGGTGATCTTGTCGAGACGGGACCCATTCGGCGCACGCAGGCGGGCGGCAGTGTAACAAGTCGTCGGGCAATGGAAAATCAGGGCGAGTATGTAGGTGGTTTCAGCGGGTCTTGATGGCCAGGGCCGGATGCAGGGGATAGAGCAACGTTAAGTCAGGCGTACAAATGGTGGAGAGGAAGAATTCCAGGGGGTTAGGCTCCTACCGGTACGAGTCCGCCGACGACACCGATCTTACGGAATTTTTGATCTCGCTGAGCGATAAGCTGGTCGGTCGGGAGTTCAGCCAGGGCATAGAGCTGGTTAGCCAAGGCCTTGGCAACCCGGTCGCACATGGCCCGGGGGTCACGATGCGCGCCGCCCAACGGTTCCGGAATCACTTCATCGACGATGCCGAGTCCGACCAGATCCTGCGCGGTCATTTTCAGCGAGGCTGCGGCATCCGGGACCTTTGACGGGTCATCGTACAGAATCGCCGCGCAGCCTTCGGGGGAAATGACGGAGTAGACGGAATGTTCCAGCATGAGGATGCGGTCGCTCACGCCCAACGCGAGGGCGCCGCCGCTGCCGCCTTCGCCGATGACGACGGACATGATGGGCACTGACAGTCGGGACATCACGAACAGATTGCGGGCGATGGCTTCGGCCTGTCCGCGTTCTTCCGCGCCGATGCCGGGATAGGCGCCGGGGGTGTCGATCAGCGTAATGATCGGACGGCCGAACTTTTCCGCCAGACGCATCAAGCGCAACGCCTTCCGGTAGCCTTCCGGATTGGGCATGCCGAAGTTCCGCTGCATACGCTCTTTGAGCGTCTTCCCTTTTTGGTGCCCGATAATCATGACTGAGCGATCGTTGAACCGGGCGAAGCCGCCCACGATTGCGCGGTCGTCGCCGAAGCTGCGGTCGCCGTGCAGTTCGAGGAATTCGCGCGAGAGTTCGTTGATATAGTCGAGGGTCGTGGGCCGCTGCGGGTGGCGGGCCAGTTGGGTGCGCTGCCAGGGCGTCAGGGTTGTATAGAGCTGGTGCTCGATCTGGGCGAGTTTCGTCCGGAGCTTGCGAATTTCATCCTGCGTGCCGGACTTGGGAGACTCGGCGGAGGCCAGCTTCTCGATTTTCTCTTCGAGTTCGCGGATCGGTTTTTCAAATTCGAGGTAGTCTCTCATACTGCTGAACCCCCTTAAGGGTGTTGCCTAGGTTACCAAAGTGATGGCGCCCTTGCCTAGCACTTCCTCAATATCGGCGACGAAATGCTCGCTGGGAGTGATCTTGACGTTGGGGAGGGGAGAGGTCCGCGCTTCCATCGTGCCGCCGAGGGCCATGACCAGAGAGACGCTCGACGAACCGGGATATTTCTGGAACACCTGCCGGAGCATCGGCAGTCTGGTGGAGGCCGTCGGTCCGTCGTGCAGGCGAATCATCACCCGCGAAATCCCTGTGTTCTGCAAATCGGCCAGCGGTTCGATCTTGGTTCCGCGCAACTTGGTGCCTTTGTCTCCGCGATCCACGGTACCCGTCAATCGCACGACCCGTTCCGGCACGATCATCTCGGCATGGTCTCGATACAGGTCGGGGAAGGCTATCACTTCTACCAGCCCATGTAAATCCTCTAGGGTGATGTAGGCCATGCGGTCGCCTTTTTTGGTGAGCATGGATTTCACCGCCGTGATGATCCCGCAGAGTTTGACCTCGCGTCCGTCCGGCACATCGGGGATCTGCATGGTCGTGGTGTTGGCGAAGAGTTGGATGGCCGCTTCATACCGAGCCAGCGGATGGGCGCTGATGTAGAAGCCGGTCAACTCCCGTTCGTATTTCAGCAGCTCGCCCTGGCTCCACTCGGGCACGTCGGGAAGCGCCGGCTCATCGAGCTTCTGCGGCATGCCGATGGTCTCGTCGCCGAAGATGCTGGTCTGGCCGAGTGCGCGTTCTTTCTGGATGCTCATCCCTTCGTCCATGGCCTGGTCGAGCACGGCCAGGTATTGCGAGCGTCGTCCGCCCATGGAATCGAACGCCCCGGCTTTGATCAATCCTTCCATCATCCGTTTGTTCAACTTGCGCAGATCGACCCGGCGGAAGAGATCGAAGAAGGAGCGGAACGGGCCGGTTTCGTTGCGGACTTCGATGATGGCCTCGACGGCGCCTTCGCCGACATTCTTGATGGCCGCCAGGCCGAAGCGGATGCTCTGATCGACGACGGCGAAATTCTTCTGGCTCTGGTTCACGTCCGGCGGCAGCACCGGAATGCCGAGCCCGCGACATTCGGTGAAGTAGCCGACGATCTTGTCGGCGTTGCCCATGTCGGTGGTCATCAGCGCCGCCATGAACTCGGTCGGATAATGGGCCTTGAGATAGGCCGTTTGATAGCAGATCACCGCGTAGGCCGCCGCGTGGGATTTGTTGAAGCCGTACCCGGCGAATTTCTGGATCAACTCGTAGAGTTTGTCGGCCTTCTTCTCGGCTATTTTTTTCTGCTTCGCGCCTTCGAGGAATTGGACGCGGAGCTTCTCCATCTCCTCGGGCTTCTTTTTGCCCATGGCGCGACGGAGAATATCCGCTTGTCCCAGCGAGAAGCCGGCCACCTTGTTGGCGATGGCCATGACCTGTTCCTGGTACACGATGACGCCGTACGTGTCCTTCAGGATCGGCTCGAGCTCGGGCATCTCGTAGGCGATCGGGATCTTGCCCTGTTTGCGCTTGATGAAGTCGGGGATGAGGTCCATCGGGCCGGGGCGATAGAGCGCGATGATGGCGATGATGTCTTCGAACCGGTCCGGTTTCAGGCCCATCAGGAGGTCGCGCATGCCGGAACTTTCCAGCTGGAACACGCCGGTGGTTTTTCCGGATGACAGCAGCGCGAACGTGTCGGGGTCGTCGAACGCCAGTTGCTCGACGCGCAGGGGCGGACGATCGGGGCGCACCTCGTTCACCAGCGTCTCCGCGCGGTGAATCATGGTGAGCGTTTTCAGTCCGAGGAAGTCGAATTTCACCAGGCCGATTTTTTCCACGTCGCCCATCGAATACTGGGTGACGATTTCGTCCTTGGGGCCTTTATAGAGCGGCACGTGTTCGGTGAGCGGCTGATCGGAGATCACGATCCCGGCCGCATGGGTGGACGCATGCCGGGCGAGGCCTTCGAGCGACTGCGCCACCGACATGAGTTCCTTCACCTTCACATCTTTATCGACCAGCTCCTTCAGGCGGGGCTCCTGTTCGAGCGCCTTGTCGAGCGTCATCTTCAAATCATCCGGGACAAGCTTCGCGATCCGGTCCACTTCGGCGTAGGGCATTTCGAGCACGCGGCCCACGTCGCGAATGGCGGCCTTGGCCTTCATCGTTCCGAACGTGATGATCTGTGCAACATGGTCTTCGCCGTATTTATGGATGACGTAGTTGATGACTTCATCCCGGCGATCCATGCAGAAGTCCATGTCGATGTCGGGGAGGGACACACGCTCAGGATTCAAGAAACGCTCGAAGAGTAGTGAATAGACGAGCGGATCGAGGTCGGTAATGCGCAGGGCATAGGCGACGAGGCTGCCGGCGGCGGATCCGCGTCCCGGTCCCACGGGAATGCCGCGCGAGCGGGTGAACTTGATGATGTCCCACACGATGAGGAAGTACCCGGCGAATCCCATCGAGCAGATCACCGCGACTTCTTCTTTCAGTCGCACCTGATAGGCGATCTCTGGGATGGAGCTCGGCCGTTCCTTGAGGCGCGCCGCCAGCCCTTCCAAGGCCAGTTGCTCCACATAGGATTCGCGGGTGTAGCCTTCCGGCACTTTGAACTGGGGCAGGTAGGTCTTATTGAACGCGAGGTCGAGGGTGCAGGCTTCGGCGATCTTGACGGTATTCGAGACGGCCGTCGGCATTTCCTTGAACTCGGACAGCGCCTGCTCGGTGGATTTGACGTAGAGCTGGTCCGTATCGAACTTCATGCGGTTGGGATCGTTGATCGTCTTGCCGGTCTGCAAGCACAGCATGAGGTCGTGCGGACGGGAATCTTCCTTCTTCAGGTAGTGGCAGTCGTTGGTGCCGGCGAGCGGGATGTCGAGTTTTTTATGGATCTCCAGCAGGCCGTCGTTGGCGATGCGCTGGTGCTCCAGCCCGTTGGCTTGCAGTTCCAGGTAATAGTTGTCTTTGCCGAAAATTTCCCGATATTCGCCGGCAGCCTTGGTGGCGCCCGCCAGATCTTTCTGTCCGATGAGGTACGCAACCTCGCCGCTGAGACAGCCTGACAGGCCGATCAATCCTTCATGATGTTGCTGAAGAATTTCCTTATCCATTCGAGGCTTATAGTAGAACCCTTCAAGATACGCTTTGCTCACCAGTTTGATTAAGTTCTGGTATCCCTTGAGGTTTGTCGCCAGCAGAATCAGGTGGTAGTAGTCGTTGTGCGCCAGGTGAGAGTTCTTCTCCAGACGGCTGCCCGGCGCCATGTAGGCTTCGCACCCGATGATGGGTTTAACTCCCGCTTCCTTCGCCTTCCGGTAGAACTCCACCGCGCCGAACATGTTGCCATGATCGGTCATCGCGACGGCCGGTTGCCCGAACGACTTCACCTGTTGCATCAGGGGGTCGATCTGGTTAGCGCCGTCGAGAAGGCTGTATTGGGTATGGAGATGCAGATGAACGAATTGTGATGCCACGAGCGAATTGTAGTGAGAGGGAAAGTTGAAGTCAAACGGAGGGAGGGGGAGGGAAGGGCGGTGTGGGGACCTCCCTGCTCGCGCAACGCGCGGCCTTAGAAGGCCCTCGTTGGACGCGCACAGTCGGAGACCACCAGGCCGCCCTCCTAGAGGGAAAGCAAGCTGGCTTGGAAGGATCATTCAAGTCATTCCCTCCATTGACAGTTTCCTTCCTCAAGACTAGCCTGTCGCTGTTTTTGACGCGGTGCAGATGCGCGGCGCGAGCCGCTATATGAATGCGCCACTGACGCAATTCGTTGGGAAGACAGGTCGCCTCAATGGCTGAACAGAAGGAAGAGAAATCCAAGCTGCCGCTGACGGGCATCGTGGCCTTGTTGTTGGCGGTGGTCAGCAGCCTCGTTATCTACCAGGTACCGCTCAAGACGTCGCGGCCGATCGACAAGGAAGCGGAAAAGGTGGGCGCTGTCGGTATGGATCGTGTGCAGGCGCGACTCTGGCAGGATCCCTTCGAAGCGGTCTCGACCCATCGACAGAAAGAGGCCGCTGCGGCAACACATCCTGACTCGGAGGCACACCACACCTTTCTCAGATTGCTGACTGCGGTCACTCAAGCCGGAGCGCCATCTGATGTTGTATTGTTGCCGGTCTTCGTGGACGGCAGCCCCTATGCCAGCGGTGTCGAGTCGAGGTTGCGGGATCGTTACGCCCTGGTGTCGGCCTTAGGGGCGGCGGGGTATCAGCCTGAGTCCGGTGAATCCATCAGATATTTTGTCCGACAGGGGAGCGAGCATCTCGTCGTCCCGGTCGAGGCATTTCTCGGGAGACCCGCATCGGCTGATCCGAAGAAGTCTACGCAGGTGTTGGTGCTGTGGCTGAAAGAGCAGGACTTCAGTCCGAAGCCGCTCCTGTCGCTCAACCAGTTGATCATAGAGATCCACGAGGCATTGAAGGCGAAGAAACCGGCCTATCGCGTGATCGGTCCCCGCTCGTCCGGTTCGCTGGGTGCCATGGTTGGCGAGCTCAAGGCTCTGTTCGACGCCGATCCAAACTCAGGCGGATCTCACAGGCCCTCTATGGCTGTGTCTCGCCGGCAGTTGGACCAGTTGAAAGGCGTTCAATTTTATTCATCCTGGGCCACGGCGGCAGACCAGGTTTTGTTGGGGGAACGCCAGGGGGCCGATGCGGCACAGGGCGTGGAGCAATGGTTCGAGGCGGGTGGGATGACGTTGATCAGGACGATCGGCACGGATGCCGTGCTGGCGGAGCAACTGGTTGAGGAACTCAAACGCCGCCGCATCGACCTGACTATTCCGCGGGGGGAGGCTGGGCCGTGCAAGGAGGCAGACTCGGATTCTGCCGCGGTCTCATCCCGGCATTCGGACGGGAAGTGCCGGATTCCTCATATCGCTCTGATCTCAGAATGGGACACGCTCTACGGCAGGTCTCTGCCGCGTACGTTCGTCGCGATGGCCCGCAGCCTGGCGGAGACAGGGCCTGATCGCGCGACTCGAGGCTTCGAGTATCACTTCAATCACTTGCGCACTGAACAGTACCCGGATTGGGTGCACCGCTATTCGTACTTGGCCGGCCTCGATGGCGAGCTGCCGCCCAAGAATACCGAGAAGGATTCCGGTGGTGCTCAGGCGAAAGGGAAAATCGGAGACGGGGGACTGCGTGTGGAGCAGAGTCTGGCGGAGACGCCGGCCGGCCGCAGTCAGTTGGACTATCTTCGACGGCTGGTTGAGACCTTACGGCGCGAAGAAGCGAGTAACGATGGCGAGTTCACGGCCATTGGCGTGTTGGGCAGCGACGTGTACGACAAGCTGATGATCCTCCAAGCTTTGCGGAGCGACTTTCCCCACGCCCTGTTTTTCACGACCGATCTCGATGCACGATTGACCCATCCGAGCCAGCTCCAGTGGACCCGCAATCTGGTGATCGCGTCCCATTTCGGTCTGGAGCTCCACCCGCTGATTCAGACCCCGATTCCGCCCTTCCGCGACAGTTACCAGACCGCGTTGTTTTATTCGGTGCTGCGGGCCGTGGATGACATTGTCCCCGGACCGGACGCGAGCGACTTGCAGATTCCTGCCAAGGTGACCTTCCCCCGGACGGTTCCTCCACGGTTGTATGAAGTCGGGCGTCATGGCCCCGTCGATATCAGCCTTGATGGACCATACCCGTCCGGTCGGCGACCGGAGGCGCTTCCGAACCTTCATCTTCCGCGTCCCGATCTGGACCCGGATACCGGTGAAGTGCGCGTGCTCAGCTCGGAGACGATTGCGCTGCTCCTGTCGGCACTCAGTCTCATGGCCCTCTGCGCGCTGCTGATCAACAGCGAGTTGTGGCAATTCGCGCAATCTCGTTGGGCCCAGGGGGCTGTGGTCGGCCTTGTCCTGGTTGTGTGTCTGCTGCTCGGCCTGCTCTGTTGGGCGATGGGCGATCGAACGGCGGGCGAGCCGTTCACGCTCACCGACGGGATCAGTGTCTGGCCGACCACCTGCCTTAGGCTGCTCGCGTTCCTGCTCTGCTTGCTCTTTCTAGGACATTCGTGGAGACGGCTGCGGGACAATGAAAAGGCGCTGAGCCGGCGCTTCCGGTTCCTGCGTCCCCGGGCACCGCTCTCGATTCCGGCCGGCTCACTCGTCGGCATTCACCACTGGCGTCCGCAACCGACGGGCGATGCGGAGGCGGCTCTGCTGTGGCAGGAATATCGAGCGTTGGGTAGCTGGAAGGAACGACTCGTGCGTATCGTGCCGCAGACGCTGTGTTATGTGGGGTTCGGGGCGCTGTTGATGGTGATCTTCGGGCTTCCGGTGATGCCCTGCCGCGGGTCGGCCTGCTTTACCATCAACTATGCCGTCCTGGGGTTCAGTGTGCTGGCCATGACGCTGTTGATGTTCTATGTCGTCGATGCGACGCGGCTCTGTCGACGTTTGATCACAATCATGGTCGGCACGACTCTCTGGTGGTCGGATCGGCTGCTGACCCGGGAAGCGGCGAAGCGCGGGGTGGACCAGGCCTACGTGCACGAGTGGATCGCGGTGGAGTTCATTGCCAAGCGCACGGCAGTCATCAGCGCCATGATGTATTATCCCTTCGTGGTGGTGTTCCTCATGGCGGTTGCCCGGCACAGTTATTTCGACCGGTGGGATTTTCCGATCGGACTCATGGCGATCTTCGGGTTGAATGCCGCCTATGCGTTCGGGAACGGCGTGTTTCTCCGGCGCTCCGCTGAACAGGCCAAACGGGCCGCTGTCACGCAATTAAAGTCCCGGCTCGACGGATTATCGGGCGACGTCGTCTTCAAGAAGGAAAAGCGAGAGCAGGTTGCGCGAATGGTGGCGCTGATCGAGGACTACCAGGAGGGCGCGTTTCTGCCGTTTACCCGCCATCCATTGTTCGGGGCGATTGCGCTTCCGACCGGAGGCACCGGCCTCGTGTTTTTGCTGGAGTACCTGGCCACCATTTTTTGATATGATCGTTTCCGGCCGGTATGAGCGCAAAGCACAGATGCCGGCGACGATGAGGACTGAATCGGTGAGGGCTGTGACCTTCGAGAGAAGGGTAGTCAGGAGCGCGCGGTCATGACGAAAAAATCCACAGGCACACGCGCACAGGCGGGAAAGCCTCCCGCATCGCCGGTGCGGAACCGGGCCGGCATGGAAACGTTCATGGCGGATCTCAACCGAATCATGCGGGAACAAGCATTTGAAAGTCTGGACGATGCGCAGGCCTTCATGACTCGTCTGATGGAAGAGGGGGGTGGCCGGCTTCCCCTGCCTCGGGCGCAGGCTCCGGTAGAACGGGCTCAATCATTGATCTATCAGGCATGGGAGGCGCGGACTCAACGACAGGCTGCCGCCCTTGCCCGCGAGGCTCTCGAAATTTTTCCTGATTGTGCGGATGCCTACAATGTGCTGGCGGAGGCAGAGTCACGATCCCCGCAAGAAGCCTGTACCTTGTATCGGCAAGGGGTCGATGCCGGGCGACGGAGCCTCGGCAAAGCCTTTTTTGACGAGCACAGGGGACACTTCTGGGGCATGATCGAAACCAGACCGTACATGCGCGCGCGCCAGGGGTTGACCGATTGTTTGTGGGCTCTAGGCCGGAAGCGAGAATCTCTCACGCATTGCGAAGCGTTATTAGAGCTGAATCCTGACGATAACCAGGGCATTCGCCATGGATTGTTGAGTCGCTATCTTGCGCTGGGGAACGATACTGGGGCAGCACGACTCTTTCGTGTCTATGCGCACGACGCCTCCGCCGCGTTTCTGTGGAGCCGTGTCCTGCTCGACCTTCGACGGGGAGATCAGGTCGCAGCAAAGGAGCATTTGGTGCTGGCGATGGACGGCAATCCGCACGTGGCTGGGTTCTTTGCCGGCAAGCGGAAACCGCCGGCTCGATTGCCGGACAGCTATAGTCCCGGAGACCGGAACGAAGCGGTCTTGTATATTGCGAACTTTGCCGAAGCCTGGCTGGCGTCGGCTGATGCGATGGATTGGCTGACGGGTCAATTGGCGAACTGAGGGGAGCGACTGGTGTCGACTCACCGTGTGGATCCTCCGCTCTCAGCATTCCCGTCCTTGCGTCGCGTCATCAGACCTGATACAGTGCAGCTGTTCGCGTAAGACCTTCTGTAGCCGGGGGCAGCAGCCCTCGAATAGCTGAAGTCTTACGCGATTGTTGTTTGTGCCCGCATACGTGCCGTCTCCGCTGAGCCTACCGCCGAAGGTCGTTCCTCCGTCGTTCGCACTGCCAGCTCGTCACCGCCGTGGGAATCTTTCTTTACCTGTTCTAGAGGTGTCTCGTTGTTTCACGAATCCTGTTCCGTTCTCCGGGCATTCCTCCGCCATGCGGCAGGCAGCCTGTACCACATCGTTATCGTCGCCATGAGCGCAGGCATTGCGCTCCTCCTGCCGGCCGGAGCCAGCCGGTTTCTATCGTTCTGGTCGCATGTCGAACATGACAAATTTTCACTGATTGCCGTCGAGATGATCGCCGCCGTTCTGTTGATGGTCTGCTTCAACTACATCCATCGTAGTCTGCGGGATCGGGCGCTCGCCGAAGTTGCGCTTGGCGCCGGCCTGGTTTCCTTTTTTCCCCGGCGCGCGCCGGAGGCGCGCCGGCGTATTCAAGCCTTGAAGGATGAGCAGGGCACCGGTCGTTCGGTCATGGTGATCGGGTCCAGCGGAGCCGGGACCCTGGTAGACCAGGTCGGCGATCTGTCGTCGGTGCTCGACAAGTGCTTGGAGGCCAAGATCCTCCTGGTGAATCCGCTCAGTCAGGATGCGCGCGCCCGCATGCAGGCATTGGCCCATCCTGCCTGCACCTACCCGACCTTCCGTGAGGAGGTTCGGCAGAGCATCGCGTTGCTGAAGCGTCTGAAGGCGATCGGCAAGGTCGTGAAGCTGAAGCTCTATGCCGATGCTCCGCTGGTCAAGCTGGTGATCCTCGGGGACTATCTCTGGTTGCAGCATTACCATGCCGATCTGGATATTCAGAACATGCCGGAGTATGTCCTGCAGCGGAACCGCAAGGAGCACGGTCTGTATACGTTCTACGCCCACTACTTCATGCAGCGCTGGGAGAGCCCCGAGTTGCCTGAATACGATCTGGATACCGACGAGCTGGTGTACCGCAGCCGAACCGGTCAGGAGATTCGACGAGAACGCTTCGAACTTGAGCCTGCTCCCGCAGCGATCCCGTCGGTCAACGCACCGTCGCTTGCCGCTTCCCGCGAACCATTTCAACTGCTTCACGCGCCTGGTCCGTACCTCCCAGTTCAAGG
>ERZ1292630.54-Hain-H41-02um-R3-54-length-132761-cov-191_pt1 | contig 132761 bp, 135 predicted proteins | sample MGYA00564408_ERZ1292630 | MGnify/ENA primary metagenome ERZ1292630 (study PRJEB36523, sample SAMEA6512641) | groundwater metagenome | collected 2019-01-08 | study: AquaDiva: Metagenomics assemblies of 32 groundwater samples
GTTGGAGGATGCGGAGAAGCTTGAGCAGTTGCGCGCGTTGGAATATGGCATTCCGATCAGAGTCTGGGAAACCACCCATGCCTCCTTGCGAGTCGATACGCCGGAGGATGTCGAGTTGGTGGCGGAGAAGCTCCAGCAGTTCGACGCCATCAAGAAAGAGTTGGAAGGGCTGAAGCCCTTACACGTCAGGTAACGATGGAAGGCCTGTCAGAATTATGCGGTCCGATAAGATGGGGGCGGCAATGAGCAAATTCATTTTTGTCACAGGTGGAGTGGTGTCCTCATTGGGGAAAGGGCTCGCCTCGGCTTCGATCGGCAATCTGCTCGAAAGTCGAGGGTTGAAGATCACGTTCCTCAAGCTCGATCCCTATATCAACGTCGATCCCGGCACGATGAATCCCTATCAACATGGGGAAGTCTACGTGACGAACGACGGTGCGGAAACCGATTTGGACCTTGGCCACTATGAACGATATACGTCTCTGACACTCACCAAGGAAAGCAACTACACGACCGGCAGGATCTACCATTCGGTCATCACGAAAGAGCGTCGTGGCGACTACCTTGGTGGGACGGTGCAGGTGGTGCCTCACGTCACCGACGAGATCAAACAGTGCATCATGCGTATTTCCCAGGGGATGGATGTGACGATCGTGGAGATCGGCGGCACGGTCGGCGATATTGAGAGCTTGCCCTTTCTCGAAGCGATTCGCCAAATGCCGTACGATGTCGGCCGCGAGAATGTGCTGTATGTCCACCTGACGCTGGTGCCGTACATCGGCACAGCCGGTGAGCTGAAGACCAAACCAACGCAGCACTCCGTCAATAAGCTCCGAGAGATCGGTATCCAGCCGCATATCCTCCTCTGTCGAACCGATCGGTATCTGCCGCCGGAACTCAAAGGCAAGATCGCCATGTTTTGTAACGTCGAGAAAGACGCGGTGATTACGGCCAAGGATGTCGAGACGATTTATGAAGTGCCGATCGTATTTCGGAAGGAAGGGTTGGATGAGTTGATCGTGCGCCAGTTGCAGCTTGAGACCGGTCCACCGAATCTGCGCGAGTGGGATGCGATGGTTCAGAAGATCAAGTATCCCAAGCATGAAGTCTCGGTCGCATTGGTCGGCAAGTATGCGGGCTTGAAGGAATGCTACAAGAGTCTCTCGGAGTCGCTGGTGCATGGCGGCATCGACCATGAAACGCGGGTAAACATTCAGTGGATCGAATCGGAGGAGATTGAACGGCAAGGGACCGAGCGCATTCTCCGCGAAGTCGATGGCATTTTGGTTCCCGGCGGTTTCGGCGGGCGCGGGATCGAAGGAAAGATTGCCGCGATTCGCTATGCACGAGAACACCAGATTCCGTTCCTCGGTTTGTGTCTAGGCATGCAGTGTGCAACGATCGAGTTTGCGCGGAACGTCGCAGGGCTGGCAGGCGCCAATAGCGCGGAATTCGACGAAACCTGCTCCGATCCCGTCATCCATTTAATGTCGGATCAGCAGTCCGTCAGTGACAAGGGTGGGACGATGCGGCTGGGGGCCTATGTCTGTCTGCTGGGGGAGGGCACCTTGGCCCAAAAGATGTACGGGGTGAGCGAGGTACGTGAGCGCCATCGGCATCGGTATGAATTCAACAACGCGTACCGTGAGCGCTTGCTCGCCAAGGGATTCGTGCTGAGTGGGCTTTCACCGGACGGCCGGCTGGTCGAGATCATCGAGTTGAAAGACCATCCGTGGTTTCTGGCGACACAGTTCCACCCGGAATATAATTCGCGGCCACACCGTCCGCATCCGCTGTTTAGCGGGTTTGTGGGGGCGGCGCTGCGCCGAAAATGCGGCCACTGAAGTGAGATGCTGAAACCGGCTTTCAGCTTCGTTCTCGGGTCGACAAAGTCCTCAACGTACCCGTGAGGGTACGCCTCCGGTTTTGTCTCGCCTGCGGCCTCGCTGAAAATCCGGTTTGAGCATCTCACGGGAGACAAGATTAGGAAATTCATGGCACACGAAGTTCACGTCGGTTCCTTCAAAGTCGGAGCTGGCCAGCGGCAGTTTTTGATTGCCGGGCCTTGTGTCATCGAGAGTGAACAGCTTGTGCTGGAGACGGCGGCGCGCATTGCTGAAATTGCGCAGGCGTTGGGCATGCCCTATATTTTCAAATCGTCGTTTGATAAAGCGAACCGGACCTCCATCTACTCGTATCGAGGGCCGGGGCTGGAACAAGGCCTGGCGGTGCTGAAGAAGGTGAAGGATCAATTGGGCCTTCCTGTGTTGACGGATGTCCACACCGAAGAGCAGGCGACCGAAGCAGGGAAGATCGTGGATGTGCTCCAGATTCCCGCGTTCCTCTGTCGGCAGACCGACTTGCTCATTGCTGCGGCCAAAACCGGCAAAGTCGTGAACGTGAAGAAGGGCCAGTTCCTCTCGCCGCAAGAAATGGGCAACGCGGTGAAAAAAGTGGAGGAGTGCGGAAACCGGCAAATCGTCCTGACCGAACGGGGATCATCGTTCGGCTACAATAATCTCGTCGTCGATATGAGGTCGTTTCCAGTCCTTCGGAGCTTCGGCTACCCGGTTGTCTTCGATGCCACCCATAGTGTGCAGTTGCCGGGCGGTGGGGGAACGAAGTCCAGTGGCCAGCGTGAGTTCGTTGAGCCATTAGCCTGCGCGGCAGCCGGCGTTGGAGTCGATGGCTTCTTTATGGAAGTGCATCCCAATCCCGATGAGGCCTTATCGGACGGACCCAATATGGTGCCACTCCATCAGCTCAAAGCTTTGCTAGAACGGGTCATGCGGATATGCGACGCGTCACAACCTCGAAAGTAACCAAGCCGAGCGGCGCTCCATCGGCGACACCGAAGAGCCGAACCAGTCTCGACGCAGGCCGGCGTGTGTTAGATATCGAAGCGCGTGCCGTTCAAGCCCTCGTTCAGCGGCTCGATGGCGGATTCACGGAGGCCGTGGACTTGCTCTACGAGTGCAAGGGAAAAGTCGTTGTGTCGGGCATGGGCAAGTCTGGGTTGATCGGGCAGAAGATCGCCGCCACGATGGCAAGTACTGGGACGCCGTCGTTTTTTCTCCATCCTGCCGAAGGGCTTCACGGTGATCTTGGTATGTTGGCGCGCGGCGATGTCCTCATTACGATTTCGAACAGCGGGGAGACACAGGAAATATTGCAGCTGTTGCCCTTCATGGAGCGCATGGGCATTCCTATTATGGCTATCGTCGGTCGAATGAGTTCGACGCTGGCCAAGAATAGTACCGTTGCGCTGGATGTATCCGTCGCAGAAGAGGCCTGTCCGATGGGACTGGCCCCCACGGCGAGCACGACCGCGACACTCGCAATGGGCGATGCATTAGCCGTCGCGCTACTCGAGAAGCGTGGGTTCAAGGAGGAGGACTTCGCCCAATTCCATCCAGGTGGGACACTTGGGCGCCGACTATTGGTGAAAGTGCGGGATGTCATGCATGTCGGGAAAGAACTCCCTCAGGTGAGAGACACGGTCTTGGCATCGGAGGCCATTCTCGAAATGTCGGCGAAGAAGCTTGGCATGACCACAGTCGTCGACAAGGTTGGTGCGTTGAAGGGAATCATTACCGACGGCGATCTCCGGCGGTTTCTCCAACAAGGGGGAGATTTTTCCAACACGACTGCCGGGTCCTTGGCTTCGCATGATCCGAAGCTGATCGGCCCGGATGAACTGGCAGCTAAGGCGGTGGAAATGATGGAACGGTATTCCATTACCACGCTTGTTGTTGCAGACACGGCCGAGCGAATTGTCGGGGTTGTGCATTTGCATGACTTGCTGAAACACGGCATCGTCTAGTCAGGATGCTGAAAATGTCCGCCAGCTTAGTTCTCGGCTCATCGAAATCCTCAACGTACCCCCGAGGGTACGTCTCCGGTTTCGACTCGCCTGCGGCCTTGCTGGACGAACATTTTGAGCATCCTGTGAGATTGTGCTTCTTTATGGCATAGTAGTTTTTCAGAAACCGGCTAACGGAATGGATTACTGATGAATCGCGTCATAGCGGCATGGAGATCGGTCGGACAGGAATCGCTCAATCTGCCGAATTTCATCACGGTCTCACGCATTCTTATGATCCCTGTTTTCGTGGTGCTGTTTGCCACGCCGACTCCGGACCGATCTCTCATCGCCGCCATCGTTTTTGTCGTCGCTGCGGTGACCGATTTGTTGGATGGCTACCTGGCTCGCCGTAACGGCCAGGTGACCACGCTCGGGAAGCTCCTCGATCCCATCGCCGATAAGTTATTGGTCCTCTCCGCCTTGATTCTCCTGGTCAACGTCGATCGTGTGAGTGCGATGGTCGCCATATTCATCATCGCGCGCGAAGTCGCGGTCACGGGTATTCGTGCCATTGCCGCAGGCGAAGGCATGGTGATTGCGGCAGAGACGACAGGCAAGTACAAGATGGCGTTGCAAGTCGTGGCGATTGTGCTGTTGATTCTCGAAGACACGTTTGTGTCCGATCTCGGCAATTTACACCTGGCTGGTATCGTGACGTTGTACCTCTCGTTGGTGCTCGGCTACCTCTCAGGGGGTCAATATGTGTGGAGTTTCTGGAGGCAAGTCGTGGCGAAGGGGCTCTAGCTCGTTTTTCTGGTTTGTCTGGTCTGTTTGGTTTATCTGGTTTGTTTTGTTCGTTTCGTTCCTCCGGTCGGTGAACCAGACAAACCAAACAAACGAGATAAACCAGATGAACCAGACAAACCAGATAGACCGAGTGTACTCGGAGTGCGCACCTCCTCTCACGACCTCCTGATCCATGAACGAAGAACTTCTCTGCCTGTTGATGACGGTGCTTGCCTACGTGCTAGGAGGCATTCCATTCGGTATCGTGGTATCGAAGGCGCTGGGCCTGCCCGATCCACGAACGGTCGGGAGCAAGAACATCGGCTTCACCAACGTGCTGCGTGTGTCCGGCAAGAAGGCAGGGATTCTCACGCTGCTTGGCGACTTCGGCAAGGGATGGGTCTGTGCCTGGGTTGCGATGCATTGGCTCACCGTTGAATCCTATATCATGGTCGTCGCGTTCGCCCCGATCCTTGGGCACATGTTCTCGCCGTTTCTGGGGTTCAAAGGAGGGAAAGGTGTGGCGACGGCCGTGGGAGTGGTGCTGGGCCTCTCTCCTTCTATTGGACTTCTCTTATTGTTGATCTGGCTGGGGGCCGTCGCGATCTGGCGCTATTCATCAGGCGGCGCGCTGGCAGCCTTTGCATGCTTTCCGATCGTGACGATTGTGAATGAACAGCGACAGGAGTTCTTCATCTTTTCCCTGGTTATCAGCGCGCTGATCTGGATCAAACACAAGGATAACATTGTCCGGCTCTGGCGAGGGACGGAGAGCAAAATGGGGAAAAAGAAGCAGGAATTAGAAGAATAGAGAGGGAGGGTCGCCTGGCCGTCCTCCTGCTCGCGGCACGCGCACGATGAAGGGGATGGAAGGACACCCACGTAGGTCCTGTGCTCCCGGAACGCGCGCCCTGAGAAGGGCCTCGTTCGACGGCCGCACGTAGACCAACATGGGTGCCCTTCCCTGAGAGAAAAAACGAGCGAGCTTGGAAGGATCATTAATACGCGCAATCGAGGATCCCCCAGGCCACCCTTGAAAATGAAATGGGAATTGGGAAGACGCGCGTAGTGGAAGATCAATCAGCCCCCATCCCTACAGAGAACGAGCAAGCGTGAAAGGAGTATGTATATTGTTCGATGCGCGCAGTTGAGGGCAGCCTTGGCCACTTCTTAGCGAGATGCGTAAAGAAGTGAAGGGGCCTTATTCAATTGCCAGTCCTTTGAGAGGTGGATGAGGAGGGGGGACGCACGTAGTCGAGTGGGGCGGCGGTGTCTGCTCGGTTGAAGTTGTATTTGGATGGAACCGTACAGCTTCCGTTAGCCCTGCATTGGGCTGGTCAATCAGGGGTGACCAGCCGATTCTATCGTGCCTACCTGCAGTAGCGGTCAGGCCGTAGCGATCGTTGTTGCGCATCGACAAGCCATCTCTCTTTGACATGCCTCCGTGCTGTTGTATAGTATCTACACCGTATCTACGATACAGACATGGAGGAAGCCCAGATGAAAACCACCGCTCAAAAATGGGGCAACAGTTTAGCCATTCGGGTGCCCAAACGCGTGGCCGAAGAGGCAGGACTCCGAGAGAAGGATCCTGTCGATATCGAAGTGCGAGAAGGAACGCTTGTCGTACGGCCGCATCTCCGCCGCGTCTATCGGCTGGAGGATCTCATCAAGCGCATCACGCCTCGCAATGTACACCACGAACTCGACTTCGGTAGGCCTGTCGGTCGAGAGGCACTATAATGAGCAGGCGGTCTTATGTGCCTGACCGTGGCGACATCGTCTGGCTGCAATTTAATCCTCAAGCGGGCCACGAACAGGCCGGGCATCGGCCAGCGCTCGTGCTGTCGCCGGCAAATTACAATCGTTTGAGTGGACTGATGCTCTGCTGTCCTATGACCAGTCAAAAGAAAGGCTATCCGTTTGAAGTCGTGATAGTTGACGCGCCAGACCACGCGAGCGTGGTGCTTGCGGATCAAGTGAAGAGCCTCGATTGGAAAGTCCGAAAGGCCGTCAAGAAAGGGGAGGCGCCGAGCGCCGTGATTGCAGAGACACTGAGCAAACTTCAAGCACTCCTCTGACCAGAGATCTCCCGGCAGGCTTCTAACGCTTGATTCGTCGGTAACTGATAAATCAAACGCGATGCCGTTCAGCAAGGCCGCAGCGAGCGAAGAGGCGAGAGGTACGGCCCGCACTTCGTGTAGCCGTTTGCCTTTCTCAATAGTTCTTGGCAAACGGAAAAGCCCTTCAGGTGTCTCCAATCTCCAAGGAAGTTTCTCTCATCGTTGAGCCTCTGAGCGACGCGAGACCGATGCCTGGTGAAAGGCGCGTCCCGGACTTCGGCGAGCTGAGTCGAGCCGCGCGCAGGGGTTGGGCGGGTGAGAAGAGTGGCGTTATCAACAGCCTGTCAGGGTGATTTTCTGGACTTCGGTAACGCCAGGATACTCGATTTCCTGAACTCATCGCTTGGGAATACACGGCCTGTGAGCATCGTGTCGAAAATGTGATCGAACACCACGCCGGGTGTGCCCTTGGTCTTGCCTGATCGAAAATAGGAATGCCCCTTCGGCGGGTCGTAGATGGTATTGACCTCATCGCAATCGATGGCATACACGTTTTTTGGCGTCAAGTCCATGTCCTCAGGGCCGGAATGCCCAAGACGGCGAGACGCCTCCGCGTTCTTCACGTTCCCTACTTTGCTCGCACGCAACGCCAAGTCGTCAGATGCGTAGTAGACCACCACATTTCGTGAGACATGACTGATCAGCTCGCCTGGCTCCCCCTTGTGCAGCGATTCATTCAAGATGTCGGCCGCCACTAGGAATGTATTGCGGAATAACAGCGGCAATCCGTTCGGTTGATCGTACTTGTGCCAGTTGCTCAGCGTTTCACGAAGAACGCGATTGCCCATGGAATGCGCGAGCACATTGATGCGTTTCAAGCACGGATCGTCTTCGGGATTGGAATCCGCCGAACTTCTCCAGGCCATGAACTTCTGGAACATTCTGGCGAACGCAAAAGCGCTTTGATCCGCCGACTTTTGATCGTCCCAATAGTCTTTCACCAGGCCAAGATCGTTATCGCAGGGCCAGATGATCGGAATCACCAACACCTCGCCATTCTTTTCTTTGTTACAGAGCGACTGGAATTCCTGGGTATTTTCAAATACATGTTCCGGAAGATTGGAGAAGCCATGAATATAGATCAGCACCTGTCGATATTTTGACTCCTTAATGGCGGACAGCATTTGTTTGCTGCCAATTTCTTCATGCACATCTTTCTTGATTCGCCGGCAGCAGAAAAATCCACGGCTCGACGAATTATTCTCAAGATCAAACACGAAATTTGTGTTGAGTTCCGGCTCAGTGTTATTGGTCGGTTGCCTGCTTGTAATGAATAGCATGAGGTTCCTCCCTTAAGATAACCGGAGTGCAATGTCTCGGGCTAAGGACCCGCGAAAGGTATCAGAAACCATCGTTGGACACAAATTGCGCATCGTTTTCTGGTTTGTGAAGGATGATCGGCCTGGCCCTTCGAAGGGCGCACCTCACAGACAACGATCAGACCCCCTCATGTAGTCCTGCGCTTCACGTACGACTCTTTACGCGGCAAATTGATGCCGATCCGCGGCCTGTTTCTTTGGTCGAGCGCAAGCACCGATCAGGTAGTCACTCGAATGTATGAATACAAGACGCGACCCCACTATATCCACTCGACCCCACTATATCCACTACTACACCAGTGTGATAGCAAGAGTATCCTGCCTTACTGTTTATGGATTTTAAAATACTCCCGACCCCTTTTTAGGCCCATCCTAATTCAGTTGTGCCCGTGGTAAGCTAATAGAGGTGTTGAGCAATGCCGACGATCAGTACATTTTATGGGATTTGATCAAAGTGTTACAATGACGCGCTGCACTAAATCAGCAGAAAGTGAGAGGAGTCAATGGACCAACGAGTGATCGTGGGTTTGCAACCTGGGGCCGAATGGGGTCAACTTAAGCGCGATCTGCAGCGTGCTGGAGCCCACACAGTCAGTGAGCCTAGTAGGTATCAGCCCGATGCCGTAGTCGCCACCCTTGGACCGAAGCAGGACGTAACCATTTACACCGAGCGCGTGCGGCAACTACCTGGCGTGCGTTACGCCGAGCCCGATGCGATGTCCGAAACTTGCTAGCTGATTGTCAACCGCGCCCTGGCAGTAGCGGTGAGCTGATGGCAGATGGCTGGTGCAGGCGCAACATCATCGCGCCGATGCCAGCATCTCCTACCATCAGGCCAGGAACCTTGGTCGCGCCGCGCAGGCCGTTGGTCCAACGCCCGTCATTGGCAGTCAGCATTTCCAGGCACAGGTCAGCGGTGCGACGCGCGGCGCGTGTATGATCATCGACGCCTGTTACCTCGTATGCTAGAGTAAACAATTCGACTGCTCCGCCCAGGCCGTGACACAAACTTGCATCGAAGCGCTGACCCGCATTCAGCGCGCGGCGCGCCGCCGCCACGACCGAGCGTGCCGAATGAAGACCCACACCCGCCTCGGCTAGTGCCCATAGATCACCCGAGCGCTGATAGAGATGCAGCCGCAGCGCAGCAATTCCAATCCCACCGTGGCACCACGCCGTCATCGTGCCAGGACCATCGCCCGCAGCCTGGCCGCCGCGTAGATCAGGCCAGGAAGAGGTTTTACTAGAGAACCAACTTCGCTCGTAGCTCATAGCCTCAAACGCCAGCAACGCGAAGCGCTCGTCGCCGGTCACATCCGCAGCGTCTACAAGTGCCCAGGCGATACCCGAGACACCGTGCGCCAGGCCGCACAAACCAGGTACGTTGGCGCCGATATGAGGCTCGGGCCAATGTACACCGGATGTATCCGACACTGCTGTGTTGAGCAGTCGCTCGCCAGCCACCCGACAGGCGTCAGCCAATTCTGACTGCGGTGTTAGGCGATGTACCGCTGCCAGAGCGACAAGGATGCCAGCTGTCCCGCCTATTAAGTCGGTTTCAGATGGTATATCGCCAGCGACGATGCACTGAGCCACGGCCCTAGCCAGCAACCTGGCATCACGCTTCAGGCGCACATCATTCAGGCGCTGGCCTGCTTTCATTGCTGCCAGTGCAACTCCGCTGGCACCGCCATACAATGACAGAGTATTTGCAGCTACGTCTGCACGGCTTCGCTTCAAAGCCGATATCAGCGCCGTGGTGCCACACTGCACCAAATCGGCGTCGGCAACGTGTTGACCCAGATGGGTAAGGAACCAGCCGATGCCTGCTGCGCCGCTGTATAAGCCGGGTCCAATATCGCCATGTACCACCTGCGCGTTGGTGGGGGTGTCACCCACCAAGTCGTCTCCGTGCCAGCCCATCCCGTTCGAGCCGTGTTGAGCCTCGGCGTGCAAGCGGTGGCCGATCGCAAGTGCGGCATTTAGGTAGGAACTGCTCACGCTGACAGCATGCGGTATAGCGCGGCGGGGTATTCTGGCGGCCAAGGGCGGCGGGGATGGCGTGGCCTGCGAGTCGAACGTCTGCCGCTGACGCGACGCCCTCCAAGATAGGTCAACCGGTGTGTTGCACTGCCAAGGATGGACTGGATCAATGCCATGGCTCTGCAGTGCCTGCACCAGCCATTCGACAGCCGTCGACGGGTCGTTGCGTGAGCCTGAGGCCACGCGGCGCACTCCGCTAACCAATGCCTGGCAGCGAGTCTGCCCGAACGAACGCTGAGGATCGGCGTCCTCGGCAAAACCCACGCCTCGCCCGATACAGCGCGTCAGCGGCGGTACCGCATCGCGAAGACGTGGCCCGAGTGTATGTGCCAACGCCATGATGCTGGGCTCGAAAACTGGCCAATTCTCACGTTCCAAGTAGATGACCAACGAATCCACGCGGCCGTATTCAACAGACTGACTGGGGCATTTAAGCGACCAGGCTGGCCCGACGCGTTCGAGCGTGGACACGAGTTCACGTACTACATAGCCCACTTGGGTAGACGCAACCGACCAGTATAACCGTACCAAAGGATCTGCAGGCTGAGCCTTTTGCGAACGCACGCCCAGGAACCCGGTGGGTGGATCGACCCAAGTCAACAAGTTAAATACTGCCAGGCCGTCGCCTGGCACCACCGGTACGCCAGGCCGCGAAATGTTGGCGTAGTCACCCGGATCGACCATACGCTGCAGTGCGCCACGTCCAGCAATGCAGCGCTGGCTGGGCTCAACCTGCAGTGCGACCCAGCCGTGTTCCCAGCGTGCGGAGGCCAGCAGCGCGGCATGAAGTACAGTGCTTAGGTCACTGCGGTACGGCGCAGGCGAGCTGTCGCTAAACGGCACGGCCGGCAGCATGTACCAATTAGCATACAGCCAATCGGCAATAGCGTCGTCGCCTATGGTGCCGAGCAGCAATCGCTCGCCCCACACCATACATGCAAGGCGCGATAGGGCCAGGTGCACGTCGTTCGGGACGGCGATGCGATCAAACGTGACCTCCATCAGACGTCTCCCCATTGCCGAAGCTGCGCACCCGCGAGCGCAGGATCACTAGCAATAGCCCGCGCTGAGTCGACGAATAGCCGCACCGGCCATTGGTTGTGTTCGACGCCCTGCTCAGCACATTCGGTGGCCACGTGCAGCAGGCGTGCCGCCGCAAGACAGGCCAGCTTGCGCCAAGCGCCATCGTTTTCCGCGTCCAGCAGGCCGTTGTGCGCAATGTAGGCACGCAGCGCATCGGCGATGATCGGCCGGCTCGCTGCCGGCCAAGGGGTGCCATGCGCGATGCCGCGTCGAACAGTGTCGATCGACGCCTCTGCCACCAGGCTGCCAAGGTCCCACAGGGGATCGCCGCTTCCAGCAATTTCCCAGTCAAAGAGGCGAATGCCAAGCGCACCGGCGCGGCGGTCACGCAGCCAGTTCTCGGGTCTTAAGTCGCCGTGGATCACGCAGCGCGGCTGGTATGTGTTCAAGCCCTCGTCAAGCGTTCCGCGCAGCATCAAGTCGGCGACGATGGCCTGCATCAGCGCTCGTGCTGCCGGCGCGCGGCCGCGACAAGCCTCGTCCACATCCGCGCTCAATCCGAGCACTCCGACGGCGGGCGACGGCCACATGCCCATGTCGGCCGTGGCGCGGTGCAGTCGCGCCAGCGCTCTACCTAGGTCATGCGCAATGCCGGGCAGACTGATGGGTGCAGCATCTTCAGGATCTGGCCAGCGCGGGCCGACAGCCAGCGATTCCACCACCACCACCTGTCGACTTTCATCCAGAAACACCGGCGTGGGTGCGAGGGCCGCGATCTCCGGCATCCACGCGGCGAGTCGGTAGATGAAACACTCCTGTCGCAGGCTTCGATCGCGCTCAGCCGCTTCGCGCGGCAACTGCTTGACGACTACGCAGCGGCCATCGGGCGCGGTGACGCGAAATAGCGCATGCGAACTGGCAATAGATTCGATGCGCAGGGCGGAGTGTGCAGCATCGTTGACCGTTAACCAGCCACAAGCCAACAGCACGCTGACTGGCGATGGCGCACGGCGCCAACCCAGAGGTAACGCCGCATCGGTTTTAGTGACTTTGATGATGTGTGACATGAGGCAGTTCCTTCATCGACGCAGGCATGGTCGCGGCGAGGCAACGCCCCGCCGCGACCATGCCTGGTGTCCAAAGTCGCCAGGTTTAATTAAGGGCGCGTCACTCGGCGCCTTCGTCCCCGTACCAGCCAGCGTAGGGGTCGTAATAGGCCCAGTCTGCCTCCGACTGAGCCATGTTGCCATAGCATTCGCCGTCACCTGCTGACGCGTCTAGCGGACCTGGGTCGCCAGGGCCGATTGGACCACCACAGACTAGCGTTGACGGGCAGCGCAGCGTCACCGAAGGTTGCGGACAGCGAATCACAGTGGACGGACCACAAGGCACCAACCGCGACGGTCGGCATGTGATCAGCACCGACTGCAAGCAGGTGATCGGGGTCGTCTGGATGCATCGGATCTCACGCGAAGGGCGGCAGGTAATCGGTAGCGATTGGCACACGACAAGCCGCGACTGTCGGCAACTGATCTGCAAGGTGCGGATGATACGCGGACAGGCCCGGTTGACCGCTGCCTGTGCATCCACACAGCCGAATCCGTAGTTGTTGTTCGGCACCGGATCGGCCGGGACGTCGCGCAGCGGACGCGCGGTCTGGCGCAGGATATCCGCCACTTGAGCCCCAGTGAGCGACGAGTTGCACGACAACACCAAGGCTGCCACGCCGGCCACATGGGGCGTGGCCATCGAGGTGCCTGACATGCGTGTCGTGCCGTCGTTCCAGACTGTGCTGAGGATGTCGACGCCTGGACCGACGATGTCGATATGCGGGCCCACCTGTGAGAAGTTGGCGCGGCGGTCAGTGGCATCGATAGCGCCAACGGCGACGACACCGGGGTAGGCGGCAGGGAAACTTGTCGGCCCGCCCAGGCCTCTGTTGCCCATTGCGGCGCAGACCACCGCCCCGCGCGCAATCGCGTAGGCGATCGCATCACGCTCAACCTGGGTGTCGGACGTACCACCAAGGCTCAGATTGAGTACGCGTGCACCGTGATCTACTGCCCAGCGGATGCCAGCAGCAATGTCGGCGGCCGAGCCTGTGCCGCGCACGTCGCTCGGATCTGCAATGTTCACGATTCGCGTCAGCACTTTCACCGGCATCAGCCGGCATTGCCAAGTGACGCCGGCCACACTGCGGCTGTTGTTACTAAGACAAGCGATTGTTCCGGCCACATGTGTGCCGTGGCCCACCTCATCCTGCGGCACGTTGTCTCGGCCTTGGAAATCGCCTTCAAAGCGAAAGCCCGCTGGCGGCGTTGGGTTAGCGCCCAAGTCCACCATGTCGAAGCCCGGGACCAGCAGCGGTCCTAGTTCGGGATGGTCGAGGTCCACGCCCGTGTCGATGACTGCTACCACGATGTTGGGTGAACCAGTGGTTCGGTCCCACGCCGCTGGCGCGTTGATCTTGGCCAAGCCCCACTGGGAGGCAAAATCAGGGTCATTGGGTATCGCGCAGGTTTCGCGGTAGCAGTTGGGCTCGACGTACTGCACACCGGCGACCTGCCTGACCTGCTCCATTGCCCGATTTACCGATGTGCTCTTGTCGAAGGTAACGCGGAACGTAGATGCCATTACCGTCGCCTCGGCCATAGCCATCGACTCGACCGGTGCCGGCGGATGCAGCCGTGTTACCGAAGTGACCTTGAGCTTGGCTAGCGCGTTGTCGAGCGCCGGAACGCCGAACTGCGCGGTACCTGCCATGGCGCGACCGCGCATCGGCCCGCGAGGAATGCTCTCGGTAATCGATGCCGCTGTGGCGTCATCGAGCTGGACGATAAGTTCACCTGAAATCATATCGGAACCACCTTCACCGAAGATCGAGGTACGCAGTTGCGCGGTATCCACACCATGCACACTCTTACGCCTGGCTGACTTCTTGTTCGCAGCCTGCTTCTTTGTTGCCATAATTAACCTCCTATTGATGAACGGTGGGCGCATCGATAGTTGTTTTTCTCGGTCCCTTGCTTCTGTTGCATAATGCTCAATTGATCGCGATAGGTCATGTTCCGTACGAAGAGCAAATTATGAGCCACGCTTAATGGCGTCTACGCATGGTGCTAGATCTGGGATTTCTGAACTGAACAGGGAAAGCCCCAGCTTAGAGGTGAATCTTTTTTGATTCTGTGGTGAATCCAAAATGATTCACTGCTGCTGAAGGAATGATGGTGGTGTGAAGGATGGACGAGGCAGGGTACTCACTATCAGTGGCACCTGCATCGTTCGAGGCTTGGTCCCCTTACCAATCGGCCCTTCTTGCGGCTTTTTGGTAGCCATGATTGAGTTTTACTCAGTTAAACTCTGAAGGAGGGGATGATCATGGCGCGCAAGACGTCAGTATTGGGTTTCTCGGTGAGCCCGGCTATCGCGAAAGAGTACGAACGGCTCGCGGAGCGTGAGGGGACGACCAAGAGCGACTTGTTTCGTCGCATGCTGACCACCTATAAGGCGGAGCGGGAGGAGGCAGAGTTTGTTGCACTCCAGCGGAAGATGGCCCGCCGTGCTCGCAAAACGGGTGTATTCACTGAGGAGGAGGTCGAACGGATTGTGTTTGAGGATCGCTGATGAAGGTGGTCTTTGATACGAATGTGTTTGTGTCGGCATTTATCGTTCCGGGCAGCAAGGGGGAAGATGCACTCCTGCTTGCGCAGCGCCGCAAGGCTGGTCTTTATAGCTCGGTGCCTATCCTTACCGAAACCGCTCGTATCCTCCGAGCAAAACTCGATCAGTCTGAAGAAGATGTCACAGTTGCGCTCAAAATGATTGGTCGGGCGGCGACTATTGTGCGTCCGTCGCGTACAGTGAGCGTGCTTGAGGATTCACCAGATAACCGGATTCTCGAGTGTGCAGTGACGGCTCAGGCCGATCTCATCGTGACTGGCGACCACCATCTTCTGGATCTCGGAAGGTTCGAGGGAATTCCTATTGTGCGCCTTGCCGACTTTCTGATAACGATCCCTTCGGAATGATTTAGTATTGCATTCAGCGGCAACCGGGCGGGTGCTCCAATTGTCGTAGCTTCATTTTGGGAGAGCATTACCTTCGGTTGTGTGGTATCAGTTTCTCCATGCTGCCTCCAATCCCTCTCGGTTGGCGATCTTTGCTCAAAGAGGAGACGGGCAAGCCCTATTATCTGGCGCTCAATGCGTTTCTTGAAAAGGAACTGGCTGGTGGGCAGACGATCTTGCCGGCCCGCGAGGATATCTTCAACGCCTTGGCCGCAACATCCTATGACCAGGTCCGGGTGCTCCTCGTTGGCCAGGATCCCTATCCCAGGCCTGGTCATGCCCATGGCCTCTGTTTTTCCGTGCAACCCACCGTTCGGCCGCTGCCCTTTTCGTTGCGAAATGTCTATCGGGAGCTCCATGACGATGTGGGATGCCAGGTCCCCAATAACGGGTATCTGGAGCCCTGGGCCAGGCAGGGCGTGCTGATGCTCAACACGATTCTCACCGTCCGGGCTCGCCAGGCCAATTCGCATCATGGACGCGGTTGGGAGCAATTCACCGATCGAATTATCGAATTGGTTGCCGCCAAGCAGACTCGGGTGGTCTTCGTCCTGTGGGGACGAGAAGCTCAGAAGAAGCGGGCATTAATCACGCAATCGCATCATACTGTGGTCGCAACGGCACACCCCTCGCCCTTGTCAGCCAGGAAGTTTTTCGGATGCCGGTGCTTCTCGCGCGTCAACCGAGGCCTTGAGGGCGCTAATCTGCCACCTATTGATTGGCAGATTCCAGATGTTTAGCAGGATGCTGAAAAAGCCCGCCAGCATCGTTCTCAGTTCATCGAAATCCTCAACGTACCGATTGAGATTTTTAGATGTCGGAAGTGCTGGAGGGGGTTTTCCGTTCGCCAATATTTATTATACGGGCGAACGGCCCCACGAAGTGCGGGCGGTACCTCCTCCGGTTTCGACTCGCCTGCAGCCTTGCCCGCGGAACGGTGCGTCTCGGCGCGCCGGGGTTGGGCGGGTGAGAAGCCTGGCCTTCTTGAGCATCCTGCGAGCTGCTCTTGCGCCATAGCCAGCTCCTGTGTCCTTTGCATTGACTCTGCCCCTCTGTGCCCTGTAAGTTATAAAATGACGTACTGAGCCACGCCGACTGTCCCATCTCTCGCACAGCACTCTCTCCTACGTCCCCGTGCGCCTGATTCTCCAGTCTCCGCCGCTTCTACGCCTGAGCACCTATTGGTTGCCACGTGTGTGTGGCCCACTACTGCTGTCTCTGATGAGTGCAGGGGTGGTGTCCAACCGATAGGACAGGGCAGTCACTCTGTGTCTGCCGATACGATCAGTTACGTGAGAAAGGAGTGCCACATGAATCAAGAACAATTTAAAGCGTTTTGGATCCAACTTAAGGCGCCACTCAAAGCGAAGTGGGAGAAGATTACGGATGCGGATCTTCTGGAGATCGGGGGGAACCTGGGCACATTCACGGCCGTGCTGGCGAAGCGCTATGGCACAACCCAGAATAGCGAGGTCAACACCTGGGCCAACCGGCGTTATTCCCATTGGTCCGGAAACTATACGAGTGCGTACGCGGATCCGGCCAAGGTCGCTTGATCGAACGCGCGGGAAGGGGGCATGTGATACGTAGCTCTTTGATGCGTACGTGACATCGAGAACGATAACGGAAAAGAGAAAGGGATTGGGCGATGAAAAAGATTGTGATCAATAAGAGCTACAACGGTTTTTGCGTGAGCCATCAGGCGTTTCTGCGATTGCGTGAGCTGGGCCAACAGGAGGCGCTGACAGAAACAGACCTTGGCGCGTACTGGCCGGACTCGGCGACGCCGAATGAACCGAGTCTCAATCAGTGCGGAATGTTGATCCCACGCGATGATCTAAAGTTGGCTCAAGTTGTAGAGGAACTTGGCGGAGCAGCCAACGGCCACGGTGCAGAGTTGCGGGTGGTTTCGATCCCTGACGATGTCAGATGGATTATTAGCGCGGTGGGCGGGGTAGAGCATGTGAGCGAAGTTCACCGGACCTGGGCGTAACAGGCTGTTGATAAAGTCTGCCAGCGACGTTCTCGGCTCAACGAAATCCTCAACGGGGACCCCGGCCGCCTCACCAACTCGGCGGCGCGCACAGACGTGGGGCTCCTTATTCGTCGCACCGTGCGCCCCAGAGGGTACGTCTCCGGTCTTCACTCGCTGCGGCCTTGCTGGACGGCCTTTCTGAACAGCCTGCGAAAAAATCTGAAAGAGTCTGTGGATATTTATGTGCTCGTGGTTTCGGCGTAATCATGTAGTATGTCAACAACCTGCTAGATTTTCTCGGGCGCAAGCCCTTGCGTCATGTCCTGTGACCGATCCAGGAACAACTTGGCACGCTGAAACGCGTTGCTTCTCGCGTCCCATTCCGTCTTGTGGCCTTTCGACGGGTCCTGGCCCTGGAGGCCGCCGTCAAGATGACTGAACTCCGGAATAGAAAATGTGCATAGCCATTTACCGTTCTTGATCTGGCTGGTGACCAAGATGACTTTTTTGCCTTTGGCGTAGCAGGTTTCTGTCATGGTTGCCTACGATTCGAGAAGGACGCTGACACACTCCTCCAGCTTGGCGCTCAGCTCATCGAAATCTTCAACGTACCAATGATTCCCGGATGTCTGCAGCACTGGTGAGGGGTCCGTTCGCCTACGGAATTGCTGGAAGGAGTTTTTGAGCACCCTACGGGGATGTTCTCTCTTGTCCCAGCCGCGATGATCCTGAGTATCGGGCGGCTTCAAAATCGCGTTTCGAGAACTGCTAGTCCAGCTTCACGAAGCGATCCGGTGCGAGTACGCTGTGCAATGATTGAGTCACCGCACGGCGATAGGGTGCCTTTTGCCGTAGCATGATGACGAGGTCTTCATCATCGATCAAAATAGATAAATCGCTCTCGGTCACGAGCTGTCGATCCGGCGCCCCGATATTCATGCGATATTGTGTCTTCCCGTCAGGATTCCGGTTCGGTCCACTGACGATCTCGGTAAGCCCATCGATGAATCCGATGTGTCCTTCATGCCGGTGTTTGACCTTCGTGCCATCAGGAATGCGGACCCAAGCCGTGTCTGGTCTTGCATGCACGGGCTTTATGGGTTTCGTGGTCATGATCTCTCCCTGTAATCTGTTAAGGAGTGAAGCGTCACTCCGGTTGTTCATTGCCACCCCGCCGTTGCGGAGAGGTCGGGGCGCCGTTCTCTCGCACGTGGCCTCAAATCAATCCAGAACGCGCGCTCAGCAAGAACTTGACACTCTAGCATACCCCCACCAGCGATAGCCAATATGATAGTGACCATAGTGGTCACTCAGGTCCTGATCCACCCATGTTACTTGACGTGCTACCGTTCAACGAGGCACTCCTCAGGGCGCGCGTTCTATGAGCAAGAGGGCACCTGTCCGCTTCTCACCTTCCTATTGCTGAATCGCAGAGAGCAACCACTTTCCATTCTGGTATCGCATGAATGTCCAGACTTCGCTGGATTCGGTCGGCGTCTCTTCGCTGCCTTCGACAAGATAGCCAGGTTCTCCCCGCTGCTTGGTCAAGGACACGGTGTAATCACGGGCACTCCAGCGAAGCCCGATCGTTGCGTAGTGCGTCGTGTCTTCGATCCAGGTTTCCCTGGCATCTGCCTGTACGAGCACCACGTCTTCAACATGATTGGAGATGTCGAGGCTGGTTTGTTCGGCTAAGGCGGTGCTGAAATACGATAGCATTTCCGGTGTGACGAATCGCCGTAGTCCGGCCAGGTCTTGGTGGCTCCAGGCTGTTTGAATATCGGTCAGTAGCTGTTGAAAGGCTGCCTTGTCAGCCGAGGTGATCTCGCTGACTACCGCGGTGGTTTGGAGGGTTGTAGCGGAGGGTTCTCGCAACAGACTGCCGCTGACTGCGCTACTGCGCGAAATACCGGAAAATTCAGGAACGGGTCGCCTTACTTTTAGGAAATAAAACAAGGCTCCTGCGCCTGCAAGTAGAAGAAGGAGGAGTATCCCCGTGGAACTGGAACCCCCAGCAGCCGCGCCGGTCTCGCCGGTTTCGGTGGTACTCGCAGCATTACTGTTTGTTGCGCCGAACAGCATATGGCCGATCCAAGATCCGGCGAGGCCGGCAGCGATGCCAGTCAGCATGGGGTTGCGCTGCATAAACGAGGGCTGCATGGCCGGCGCCGGCTGGGATGCAGCAGACGGGGCGTTCGACGTTGACGGTGGAGTGGCTGCGGATGGCTTGGGTGTTGTCGACTGTTCAATCGGCTTTGAGCCGTTCTGGTCATAGGTGCGCGATCCACGGCTACCGATACTTCCTGAAGGACTACCGCTCCTTGACCCGCTGGAATATCCCCCACCATATCCGCCCCCTCGCGCTCTTGCGAAGGATAGGGACGGGAGCCCGATCAGAGCGATGACAATCACCGCGGCAATGAGTTTCGTGGTGTTCATGGTAGCGTCCTTTCTATCAATGTCACAGGTCAACTATCCACACCTCTCCATCCTAGCAGAAATAACTCCGTGAAAACCTATTATTCGAAAACCTTCCGGTTGCATGTGCTCCTGTGGGTGCAGAGGCTGATCGAGAAGCGTTGTAAAGGCGTAAGTAAGGTGGTCCTGTCCCGCACGCGTCGAGCGACCGTCATCTATACTAAATGATTCTTCCAATCTTGCTCGTTCTATCTTCAGGGATGGGGGCTGAGTGATCTTCCACTGCGCGCGTCCAACGAGGGGAGTCCGCGACCGCGCGTTGCGCGAGCACGGAAGATCATCAGCTTCCATCCCCTCTCCTTTTTTGTCTTGCCGGGATGGTATGATGGGTCTTGTTCCGCAGAACGAAGGTCGTATCCAATTTTTACAAGGAGTTCATGTCCATGAATCTGGCACGTCACATCATCGGAATCTCGTTGGGAGTTCTGCTGTTTTCAGGCGTTAGCTTTGCGACGGAGCCGGCTGAGGTAGAAAAATTTGTGAAGGCGCGCGTCGATATCGGTGAGATGATGACAGACTATTTTAAAGGTGGAGGGCAGTTCAAGGATGGGCAACGCCCGTCGGCAGAACAGATGAAGGAGATGGGCGCGGACATCCATGCGAAACTCGGCAAGCTGTTGGAAAATTATGATCTGACGGTCGAAGAGTATCGAAAGCGCAGTCCGGAGGTTTTCGCCGATGATGTGGCAGTGAAGGGCTATCTCAACGAGCATCCAGACATGAAGACACGATACGAAGCGCTTCCGTTGGATCGGATGGGACGTGGTGGCAGCACCGGGCGGGGATACTAAATTTGTCTATCAGGGTCTACCGGCTCCCCCCACATGTGAGTGATGAAGAGTCGTTCCTGTCAATCAATCGGAGACCGGGATGATCATCACAGATACTGAGTCGGCTGATATCGACACTCCCACGGGGCTCATGCGCACGTATCTCTTTCGTCCGGTGGCGGAGGGGCGGTATCCAGGCCTGGTGCTATTCTCGGAGATCTTTCAGGTCACAGGGCCAATCCGGCGCACTGCGGCGATGTTGGCGAGCCACGGATTTGTGGTGGCGGTTCCGGAGATTTACCATGAACTGGAGCCGGCCGGGACCGTGCTGACCTACGACGAGGCCGGCGCCGAGCGCGGCAACCGGCATAAGACCACCAAGACATTATCGAGCTACGATGGCGACGCGAGAGCTGCGCTGGATTTTCTTAAGTCCTCACCGCACTGCACAGGTCAGCTGGGCGTCATGGGGATGTGCATTGGGGGGCATTTGGCGTTTCGCGCGGCGATGCAGCCTGACGTTCTTGCCTGCACCTGTTTCTACGCGACTGATATTCACAAGCGCAGTCTGGGCGAGGGCATGCGCGACAACAGTCTGGACCGAATCGGGGAGATCACAGGCGAACTGCTGATGATCTGGGGTAGACAGGATCCACACATTCCCCGCGAGGGGCGAGCGCTGATCTACAACGCGCTGAGTGATGTCGGGGCACATTTCCAGTGGCATGAGTTCAACAATGCGCATGCCTTTCTTCGCGACGAAGGTCCCCGCTACGATCCGGCTACGGCCCAGATCTGTTACGGCATGGCGCTGGAGCTCTTCGCCAGAAAATTAGGAGAAGGCGATCGGCGCACGACTGCTTGATCGTACTCCTCCAAGGCCTGACCCTTGTGTGCGCCTCCCCGCACATTTATTGACTCTCCTCCGACCCCTCCATATAATGCCGCTCGATAGTATATTTTTCTGCCTTTCCAGACAGTTATGGCTTCTTTCTCCAAGACATCAGTGGGAGAAACATGGGAGAAGGTTCGTGCAGAACTTTCCCATGCCTTTTCAACCACGTCCGAGGTCCAGGTGCTCACGACCGAAGACTTCGCGCTGCTTGAACGGGTAGCTGATGCGGTGGTGAAACGAGGTATGGCTGCTCCTGCCACGGTGTTTCTGGAATCGCTTGGTCCTATGAACTTTCTCGGCAGCCAGGCACTCTATTTCCTGACCCCCATCGTGGAATGGGCTTTTCAGGCGAAGGAAGTCGAGCAAGTGGCCCGGTTACTTGAACGACGCGATACGATTTCCCGTCTCATTGCCATTATTGACACGAAGTCTGCTTCCCAATCTCCTCCCCCGGCTCCTCAAGGAGCCTCTGCTCAATGAGTGTGCCGAGTCCAGCACCTACCAAGCCGGTGACCACCCATCCCCTCAACGTGATCGTGGCCACTGACTGTGGCAGTACCACGACCAAAGCCATTTTGATTGAGAAAGTCGGCGACGAATATCGACAAACCTATCGCGGTGAAGCGCCGACGACGGTGGAAGCGCCGTTTGAAGATGTGACGCGCGGGGTGCTGAATGCGATTGCAGAAATTGAAGAACTCTCCGGCAGGAAAATTCTTGACGGTGACAAGATTATCTCGCCCTGTCGCGATGAGAAAACCGGTGTCGATATCTATATTTCTACCAGCAGCGCGGGCGGTGGGTTACAAATGATGGTGACCGGAGTCGTGCAAAACATGACGGGTGAAAGCGCGCAACGGGCTGCGCTCGGGGCCGGCGCGATCGTCATTGATGTATTGGCGTCGAACGACGGTCGATTGCCGCATGAAAAGATCGAGCGTATCAGGACGATGCGGCCCGACATGATCTTGATGTCCGGTGGGACGGATGGAGGGGCGGTCACCCATGTGGTCGAGATGGCCGAGTATATTTCAGCTGCGGAGCCACGCCCCCGATTCGGGGCGACGTACAAGCTTCCGTTGATTTATGCGGGCAACAAAGACGCGCAGCCGCAAGTGAGGAAGATTTTGGGTGAGAAAGCGGCGCTGGTGCTGACGGACAATATTCGTCCGGTGTTAGAGCGGGAGAATCTCGCGCCGGCGCGAAACAAGATCCATGACCTGTTTCTCGAACATGTCATGCAACAAGCGCCGGGCTACAAGAAATTGATCGAGATGGCCGGCGCGCCGATTATGCCGACACCGGCGGCAGTCGGCGTGATTATGGAAACGATTGCCAAGCGGGAGCATTTGAACTTGATCGGGGTGGATATCGGCGGCGCGACCACGGACGTGTTCTCGGTCTTCGAGGGGCTCTTCAATCGAACCGTCAGCGCGAATCTTGGCATGTCGTACAGTATTTCCAACGTCCTGGCGGAAGCCGGGCTTGCGAATATCATGCGTTGGGTACCCTTTACGATCGACGAACAGACGCTTCGGAACCGGATCAAGAACAAGATGGTCCGGCCGACGACGATTCCACAGACGCTGGATGAGCTCCAGATCGAACATGCGATTGCCCGCGAGGCGCTCCGGCTCGCCTTGATCCATCATAAGTCCCTCGCAACGACGCTCAAGGGCATACAACAAGAGCGCACGATCTCAGATGTGTTCGAGCAGCAGCAGTCCGGTAAGACGCTGATCGACATGCTCAAGCTCGATTTGATCGTGGGAAGCGGGGGGATTCTATCCCATGCGCCACGCCGTGTGCAGTCGATGCTGATGATGGTGGATGCCTATGAACCGCTCGGGGTGACCAAGCTTTCGGTGGACAGCATTTTCATGATGCCGCACCTCGGTGTGCTCTCGACGATCGATGAGAAGGCGGCAACCGATGTCTTTGTCCGTGATTGCATGGTCTATCTAGGAACGTGTGTTGCGCCAATCGGACAGGGAAAGAACGGGGAACGGTGCGCGGACTATGTCATCACGTTTCCAGATGGACGAGTAGATAAGGGACAACTCGCATTCGGTGACGTACGGCTGATTCCCCTGGCCAGCGATCAGAAGGCTTCGATCGCGATCCAGCCGGTGAAACAGGTGAATCTCGGAGCAGGGGCTGGAGTGTCGATCACACGAGACGTGCATGGCGGTGTGGTGGGTCTCATGCTCGACGGGCGCGGGCGGCCGTTGCAGTTGCCGACCGACCACGCGGCCAGAGTGGCAGCTCTCACGAAGTGGTACCAGGCCGTGGATCTGTATCCAAAAAGTGATGTGTGATGAGTGAAGGGTGATGGGCCAGAGGGGTTGTATGAGAATGTATTCTCCGTACCCGTCACGCATCACTGATCACCGATCACGGTATTAAGAGTATGGCCCATTCCTATACCCCAGGCTTAACCGTGACAGAGCACACCACGGTCCGTCGTCGACGGATGTTGTCGCTGCCTGGCAGCGTGCTGGTCACAACCGGGGAGGTAGTGCGTGCGAATCAGGCGGTCGCTCGCGCGGAACTGCCGGGAAAGGTCTATCCTCTGAATCTCGCCAATCAGCTGGGCGTGGCGCCGGATGAGATCCACGAGTATTTGATCAAGAAGGCCGGCGATCCAGTGCGGAAGGACGAGGTCCTGGCCGAGAACAAGCCGCTCATCAAGTGGCTCAAGACAGAAGTTCGCTCGCCGATCACCGGCGTCGTGGAGTCTGCGTCTACGGTCACGGGGCAGGTGTTGCTGCGGGAGCCGCCGCGCGTGCTGGAGTTGTTGGGCTATGTGGACGGACGCATCGTCGAGGTGATTCCGCAGCAGGGCGTCGTGGTTGAAACGGATTGCAGCCTGGTGCAGGGCATCTTCGGCATCGGCGGTGAAACCGGGGGCGAGATAGTGATCGCAGTGACGTCACCGGACGAAGCGCTCACGCCGGCCCATCTCACCGCAGACATGAAAGCCAAAGTCGTGGTGGGCGGCTCCTTCATCTCTTCCGACGCGTTGGCACGAGCAAAAGAGATAGGGGTTGCCTGTGTGGTGATCGGGGGCATTCACGATAAGGATTTGCGCGCACTGTTAGGGTACGACTTGGGTGTGGCCATCACGGGCACGGAACAAGTCGGCTTTACCCTGATTCTCACCGAAGGGTTCGGCTCCATCCCCATGGCCGGCAAAACATTCGCGTTGCTCTCCGCCCATGCGGGACAACAGGCATCTATTTCAGGCGCTACGCAGATTCGTGCCGGTGTCATTCGACCAGAAATCATCATTCCAAAACAGGCCGACGCATTAGGCGATCATGGCATAGCCGCTATGCCGCAGCGGGAAGGTATCAGGATCGGCGACCAGGTGCGCATCATTCGAGACCCCTTATTCGGAAAAATCGGCGAAGTCTCGAGCCTACCGGCCGACCTCCAGAAGATTCCGACCGAGAGTGAGGTGCGGGTGATGGAAGTTCGCTTTGCCGACGGCAGCAAGGCGGTTATTCCGCGAACCAATATTGAATTGATCGAAGGCTCATAAGCGTGAAAGGTGAAACGTTAGACGTGAAACGTGAGCAGGCTCGATCAGTATGCGGGGGTGTGGTACTGCTATCCGCCGCTTTTTTTCTATCTATCTCGCAGGCCTTCGCACAAACAACTCTCTCTCCCCCGCAAGATGTTCGCGTGATCGATACCCCGAGCGATGGAGGCGGCAGCCTGACGGTGCTCTGGTCGCCTGCTCCCGACGAGAGCGCCGTAACTAAGTACCAAGTCTTACTCAGTGATGGCGCCACGGTATCCGATCCGGCTTCGATGAAAGTCGTGGCGGAGTTTCCCACGAACCAGCGCTATGTTCGTGAATCCAAGTGGCCTTGGTGGACGAGGCCAGGAGACTCGGGCATGCACCAGTTCACGCTTAAGAACGGAAAAGGGGTCGAGCTTAAAAACGGGAATGCCTACAGCATCACCGTGGCTGCCGTGCTGAACGGAGATCGTGTCATCGCCACGCCGGTTCAGGCTACGCCGGAACCTAACTGGGTCAATTGGAATCAGATGAACAATCTTCTATTAGCGCTCCTGTTCGGCGGCATCGTGTTCTATGCCATCAGTACCGCCAGAAAACGGGAGATCTTCCTCCGGCGTATTCCAGGTCTGGATGCCGTGGATGAAGCGATCGGCCGTGCGACGGAGTTAGGCAAGCCGATCCTCTATATGACCGGTGCCCATGATATGAGCGATCCCTCCACCATTGCGGCGGCCGTGATTCTCGGGCGTGTGGCCAAACGTACGGCTGCGTATGAGACCGATTTGCTCGTGCCCCACCGCGAGCCGATTACCATGGCGGTCTGCCAGGAAATTACGAAACAGGCCTATCTGGAAGCAGGCAAGCCTGATCTCTACAAGGAAGATTCCAATTTCTTCATTACCTCGGATCAATTCAGTTATACCGCGGCGGTGGACGGCATTATGCTGCGCAAAAAGCCGGCGGCGAACTTCTATATGGGGCATTATTTCGCCGAGGCTTTACTACTCACGGAAACGGGTGCAAGCACCGGCGCGATCCAGATCGCCGGGACGGACGCAGATCACCAGCTGCCGTTCTTCGTCACCACCTGCGATTACACCTTGATCGGGGAGGAACTCTACGCGGCCAGCGCCTATCTCTCCAGAGAACCGGTTCAGGTCGGCACGCTGCGAGGACAGGACATCGGTAAAGCGCTGATTCTCGGCGTCATTGGTGTTGGGACTATATTGGCTACTCTCGGGGTGATGTTCGACGCGCAGTGGCCGAAATTATTTCTTGATTTTTTCAGAGACGTGAAATGATCTTCCTTCGACGGCAAGTCCCGCTTCTGATTACGCTCATCACCGGGTTGGTGTTTGCAGGGCAATACTATGTGCCGCACCCGGCATCGGAGCAGATGCTGACCTCCGTCACGAAGTGGCTCCAGATCATCGGGGGGTTCGCACTGGTGTTGGGTGTCAGCAGCCTGTTCCACGTCCATGCCGTCAAGATCCGGCGCAAAGAAGCGGGATGGGGCTATAGCTTCGTTCTTTATATAGGCATGTTGGGCACTATCGCGGTCGGCCTGTGGGCGAACGGCAAGGAAGCCGTCGACGGCACCATGACGGCCTTTGGGTGGGTCTATAACTTCATGATGGTCCCTCTGCAGAGTACGATGTTCGCCATCCTTGCGTTCTTCATCGCTTCGGCCGCCTATCGGTCGTTCCGCGCCAGGAGCCGGGAGGCGGCCGTGCTGCTGATTGCGGCCGTGATCGTCATGATGGGCCGCGTTCCGCTCGGAGAATATCTGATCCCGCTCAGCGGCGACCTCTCTCAGTGGATTTTAAACGTGCTGAATGCGTCGGTGCGGCGTGCGATCCTGATCGGTGTCAGCCTCGGGACGGTCGCGCTTTCCATCAAGATCATCTTCGGCATGGAGCGGTCGTATTTGGGAGGCGGAAAAGAGTGAAGGGTGATGAGTGATGTGTGACGAGAAAATGCGGTTGTTTTTTCCCTGCCCATCACTGATCACCGTTCACTGATCACTGTTATGACTTTCACTGAACGCATGCTGAAGATTGACCGGCGGATCATCTTCCTGGTGATAGGCCTCTGCACGCTCTTGCCGCTGCTCTACCCTGTCGGCTTGCCGATTAAGATTTCGCAGGAAGTCCGCGGGGTCTACGACCACATCGAGTCGCTTCCTGAAGGGTCCACGTTCCTGCTCTCGCTGGACTTCGATCCGGCGTCGAAGCCTGAACTGCATCCCCAATCGATTTCGTTGCTGCGCCACGCTTTCAGGAAGAACCTTCGGGTGATCGCGTTGACGCTCTGGGTTTCAGGAACCGGTATGGCCGATCAAGTTGTCACACAGGTCGCCCGCGAAATGGGTAAGGAGAACGGGAAGGATTATGTGTTCCTTGGTTGGAGCCCCGGCGGGACCGCCGTCATCATCAACATGGGACAGGACCTCTATGGCGCGTTCCCAGCCGACTACAACGGTAAACCCACGAAGGGCTTACCTGTGTTGCAAGGCGTCCAGAGTCTGCGCGATGTGAACTATGCCGTCAGCCTGGGCGCAGGCAGGCCCGGTGTGGAAGAGTGGTATGTGTTCGGCAGGGACAAATACAAGTTCGAACTCGGCGGGGGCTGCACGGGTGTCATGGCGCCGGGGCTCTATCCGCTGTTGCGCAGCGGACAGATCAACGGCCTGATCGGCGGCCTGCGCGGCGCGGCGGAATATGAAATTCTTATCGACCAGAAGGGTAAGGCTGTCGCCGGAATGGATGCGCAGTCGGCCACCCATCTGGCAATCATCGTGCTGGTCATCATGTGCAACCTGTTTTATTTCTCATCGCGCAGCAGAGCCAGACAGCAGGGGGGTGAGGTGGCCTGATGAGTTCCCTGTGCTCGCGCAACGCGCGGCCTCAGAAGGATGAGGAGGGAGTGGCCAGGTGCCCTCCTTGCTCGCAGAACGCGCACGATGAAACTGTGCTCGTCCGATGCGCGCAGTCGAGGGCAGCCTTGGCCACTCCTCTAGAAGGGGAAGTAAAAATCGGAAAGGGCCTCGCGTGGGCAAAGAGCCCGTCTCGGCGCGCTCAAGGGTGGTGGGTGAGAATGGCGCGCGCAGTTGGTGACTCATTCAGGCCACCTGTTGAGTCGAGGGGTAGATGTTGAATTCAGAGTGTAAAGGATAATCTAGTGCCGGTTGAAACGATCATTGGTGGGTGGGTGGCAACGGGGTTGACCCTCTTCATCTTCACGTTCCTCTATAAGGATAACCCGTTGTTCAAGCTGGCGGAGAATCTTTATGTCGGTGTGTCGGTCGGGTATACGATCGTCAAGACCTACGACACGGTGATCGTGCAGCTTATCTGGAAACCGATCGTCGAGAATGGGGAATGGGCATTGTTGGTTCCTGTTGCCATCGGAATGCTGATGCTCACGCGCTATGTCCCGAAAGCGGCCTGGATTTCGCGGTATGCATTTGCCTTTATCGTGGGCGTCGGATCAGGGCTTGCCATTCCAAGGACCATCTCGTCCTTTATCTTAAAACAGATCGAAGATACGGTTCGGCCGCTCTTGACGTTGGTGCCGGGAGAGGGCGCCACTTTTACATGGAATCTCCTGAATCCGGCCAGCAGCCTGAACAGCATTATCATCCTGATCGGCGTCAGCTCAGTGTTGTTCTACTTCTTTTTCTCTGTTGAGCATACGGGCCCAGGCAAGGTCGTCGCCCGCACGGGCATCATGTTCTTGATGATCGCCTTTGGCGCAGCCTTCGGCTACACCGTCATGGCCCGCATGTCGCTCTTGATCGGGCGATTGACCGATCTTATCGAGTTCACCGATCCCTCCTATGGCCGTCCGAGCCTTTGGCTCCTGGGTCTGACCATCCTCACCTTAGTCGTGATGGCTCGCCGTTCCAGCGGCAAGCAGCCCAAAGAAGAAGAGTAGGTTTCTCTGGTTTGTCTTGTTTGTCTGGTTTATTTGGTTCATCGGTTAGTTTCGTTCAACCAAACAAACAAGACAAACCAAATGAACCAAACAAACCAGTTCCTGGTTGCAGCGAGTGCAATTCCCTCGTTACAATGGGCGCTCAAAAAAGGAGCGTCATGACCACTTCTCCCAGTACCGCCAAAGACCCTAAGCAGTACCCCGCTCTTCGTAATCTGCAATTCTCGCCGATCAAAGAGGGCGAGGAGCAGTATATGGTTCTCTGGGACCCGACTGGGCTGAGTACAGAAAAGCTTGTACTGCCGCTCAACTATTTTTTCATCATTCAGCATTTCGACGGCGAGCACTCGCCGGCTGAAATCGGAGCGCTCTATCTCAAACGATTCGGTGAATTTCTCGTGCCTAGCAAGATAGAGCAGCTCGTGTCAGACCTGAACGAGAAACTATTTTTGGAGGGTCAGCGTGCCGAGGACGCTCGACGTCTAGCGCGGGAAGTCTATCGTCAGAGCCCGCTGCGCCGCGCTGCGTTTGCGGGGCGAGGATATGAAGCAGACGGTGTGAAACTGAAAAAACAGATCGATGGATTCTTTACGTCACAAGAAGGACCGGACTTCAAACCATCCGAGCACGCAGGCAAACAGATCAAAGGCCTCGTCGCTCCGACGTACGATCTGAAGCAAGCAGGGCCGATCTATGCCTGGGCCTATAAAGAGCTTCAAGATGCGGAGCAACCGGATCTGTTCGTCATCATCGGCACGGCTTCAGCCGGTTTGGACCACGTATTTGCCGTGACGGATAAGGATTTCGAGACGCCTCTAGGGGTCGTGTCCGCCGATCAACCGATCCTGAGTCAGCTCAAAATGAAGCTCCCGACATTTTTTGAAGACGATCTTTGCCATCAAGCAGAGCAGGCTGTGGAGTTTCAGCTCCCATTTCTACAGGACATCGTGGGGCGCAAGAAACCCTTCACCATCGTCCCGATCTTGAGTGCCTTCTCTGCGGCGAGCCTGGGAGATCCGACCGTTCGCCAATCGGTCGACCAGTTCTTAACCAGACTTCGAGAGATACTTGAGCAATCAGGCAGAACCTACTGTGTAATCGCAGCGGGAGAGCTGGCGCATCTGGGCATGCGCTACGGGGACAAGGCGCCTCCCACGGACTTCTCTTTTCATCGCTGCATGCAGTGCGACCTGGAAATGTTGAAGCCGGTGGAGGAGCGGCAGCCGGAAGTTTTTGCCAACTACATCAGGAAAGAACAGGACCAGCGCCGGATCTCCGGCTTCTCACCCATCTATTCGCTGCTGCGGTTGATCGATGCGGAGAGCGGACAGGTCTTACGCTACGACCGCGGGATCACGGATCAGTATAATTCGACGGTGACGTATGCCTCGATGGCCTTCTTCTAGCTTTGGCTGCTGAAACAGACTCCCAGCTGCGTTCTCACCTCGAACAGGTCCTCAACGTACCCCAGAGGGTACGCCTCCGGCCTGTTCTTCGGCTGCGGCCTTGCTGGATAGTCTGTTTGAGCAGCCTGCGGGAAGTTCAAAACTTTGCAGCCCCTCGGCCGTTATGCATTCGCACATGACTGTTCCCTTACCAATTGCCGCTAAGCTTCGAACTCGCGAGCCTGGTCATGCGGTGCTGGCGGCCCTAGATTGCTTGCTTCGGGAGGACGCCTACCTCCTCAAAGTGGATGCGAATGAACGCTCAATATCCCATCGCTTCGGGATGTATCTTCAGGCGCAACTTCCCAATTACCACGTAGATTGTGAATACAACCGCGACGGAGTCGAGCCCAAACGCATCGGCTTCCTCGATCTGAGCACCAATGCAGAAGATACCGAGGGCAAGACAGTTTTCCCAGACATAATTGCTCACGTTCGAGGCACGAAGAAGAACTACCTTGTGATCGAGTTCAAGAAGAGTACCAGCTCCGTCGACCGTAGCATTGACCGTCGGAAGTTGAGTGGCTACAAATGTGACTTGAAGTATGATTTTGCATTGTTCGTCGAACTTGCGGTGGATGGACAGGCTAGTATCGTCCAAGTAGAGTGGATCGATACATAACTATGTATTGAAGTGACCGCTTGATCACTCCTTCACCTCACTGTCATGGGGATCGGCTCTAAGGGATTGTCGAATTCTTCTCGCGCGCCGGCGATCTTGTCCAACACCGCCATCTCCAGAAAGACCTCGCCGAAGACGGTATAGTGCCGATTCAGGCTACGGCGGTTGTGTCGAAGATGTCTTGCGCGGCTTGTCAGGGAATTGAATCCTGTATACAATACAGCATTAATCTTATTGTGGGAGGTGGCCATGTCTGTTCGATTGAACATTACGATGGATGACGATGTGTATGCGCGACTCAAGAAAGAAGTGCCTCCTAAGAAACTCAGCGCCTTTATCGCAGGGGCGGTCCGCTCCAAGCTTCATCCGGATGCCAAAGCGTTGAACGCCGCTTATCAATCCGCCCGCAAGGAGCGATGGAGGACAAGCTTCGACGAGGATTGGAAGCACGTTGACGGGGAAGGATGGCCCAAGTGAAACGGGTGCCTCGTCGCGGAGATGTGTACTGGGTGGCGCTAGACCCAACGCTCGGGTCAGAGATTCAGAAAACGCGGCCGGCGGTGATTGTCTCAAATAACTCCTGCAATGCCTTCGGCGCACGTGTTGTGGTGTTGCCGCTCACCAGTAACGTCGATTCACTCTATCCTGGTGAGGCGTTGGTGACTGTGAAGGGGAAGCCGTCGCGTGCATTAGGCGATCAGATCCGATCGCTGGACAAATCTCGATTGCGTTCCAAGATTGAGACTCTCAGTCAGGATGAGCTGGCAGCGGTCGAGGAAGCGGTTCGCATTACTCTTGGTCTGTGGCCCTAACGTAGGTCTTTCCAATCTCGTACCATACGGTATCAGCTACTAGGTCTTCACTCTTTCACCGTCATAGTTATCGGGATCGATTTTAAGGGATTGTCGAATTCGTCGCGTGGGGCGGCGACGATCTTGTCTACTACGTCCATGCCTCGAAAGACTTCGCCGAAGACGGTGTAGGTTCGGTCCAGCCCGCTGCTGTCATCGACACAGATATAGAACTGCGAGCCGTTATCGTTTGGGTCACGCGTGCTGTTGCTCTCGCGCGGAACCTTGGCCATGCCGATCGCGCCTCGTTTATGCGGACGATCGCTGGTTTCCGGATTGAGCCAATAGCCGGGGCTGCCTGACCCGTGCAGGGAACGGTCTGCAGTCTTGCTCAGCGGATCGCCGCCTTGAATGATGAATCCGGGAACGACGCGGTGGAAGGTGGTTCCATCGTAGAACCCCATCTTGGCGAGCTTGAGAAAGTTCTCGACGTGACGCGGTGCGTCGTCCGGGTAGAATCGAATCTTGATTTCACCTAGCGGCGTCGTGATCGTGACGCGCGGATCGATTTTTTGAAATTGCATGGTCATGCGATCAACCTAGCAAGAGGGCAGCCTGGGAGGCAAGAGGCAGGAGAAAGTGATGGGTGATCTGTGATGAGCGATTTCCGGAAATGTTTTCCCTCTACCTGATCACTCTTCACTTATCACTGTTCACGCGCATGAGCCCGTCTCCGGGCTTTATGCGAAGCCACAAGACTCCACCTAGGATGGCTATGGCTGCGGCCACACCCAACGAGACGGGCCAGCCCCACTGATTGGCCAGCCATGGCGTCAGGGTTGGTGAGATGGCCCCGCCGATATTGGCGCCGGTGTTCATGAGCCCGGACAGCGTCCCTGCATGGGTTTTAGACAAATCGGTCGTGGAGGCCCAGTAGGCGCCGACTGCAAAGTAGAGCCAGCCCGCGCCGAATGACAGACTGGTGATTGCCAGAAAAGGGGAATCCACGATGCCGCCCAGCGCAATCGCGCATCCAGCCAGGACCATGCCGGTCATGCCGGTCACAGCTCGACCAGTGGTGAGCCCGTAGCGGGCCGCGAGTCGATCGGTCACCCAGCCTCCTAGAGGGCAAAAGACCAACATGGCCAGAAAGGGAGCCGAGGCATAGAATCCTCCGCGGAGCACATCGAACCCTCGGACATTCACGAGATACAAGTAGAACCAGGACAGATAGACGTAGGCGACATAGCCGAGGCAACTGTAGCTGATCACCAGCCACCAAATGGTAGGGGTCCGACTGAATGCTCGCCAAGGCACGGCTGTAGTGGCGGTCGGCTCACGCGTGAGCAGGGTCTGTTCACCTGCATTCACCCAGGGATGTTCGTGCGGATGGTTACGCGAGAGGAGCCACCAGAGGATCGCCATCCCGATTCCGAGCAGGCTCGCGAGAAAAAACACGGTCGGCCATCCCCAGTTCACCATCACCCATGCGGCAATGGGCGGAGTCATAGCGGAACCTAATCCAATGCCTCCGATCGCGATCCCGATGCCAAGGCCTCGCCTATCAGCCGGTAACCAGTTGGTGACGGCACGATTGAAAGCCGGCAGCGCTACGGCTTCCCCCACACCAAGCGAAAACCGCACGAGCATCAGCGCGCCGACAACTCCAAAGAGGCTTGCGAGCGACGTGGCGGCCACCATAGCAGTGAAGGCTGTACAGATTGACCACCAGAGGAGTGCGACAGTGAGCACCACGCGGACTCCCCAGCGATCGGCCAGCCATCCACCGGGAATTTGAAACAGCGCGTAGCCGATGACGAAGGCCGAGAAGACCCAGCCCATCTGTTGATCGGTCATCCCATAGGCCGGCATCATCTGACGCGCGGTCACGGAGATATTGACGCGGTCGATATAGGTGACGACACTGATGAGAAACAGCAAGGCGAGAATGAGCCAGCGGATTCGTGAGGGGCGAGGAGTCAGTGTGTTCACAAGGTTGAGTCGTGCGGTCTGTCCGTTGGGATGTCGGTCCCGGATTATACAGACTCCGGGCTCATGTCACTACCAGCCCGCACTATTCTCACTCACCGAGTACCCCGTAGCGTGCTACGGGGACGTCAGGCTTTCGCAGCCGAAGCAGCAGCTTCAGTTTTTCTGGTGTGCTCGATGCACGTGATCGCAACCCCTTGTATGCCTAGAAGAGACATGACAGACTAAGTTCCACTCGGTAGCTGCTCCTTGGAGAGGCTCTCTCAGATCAGGGGGGGGGCTTGAACTCACGAAGCAGACGCTAGTGGATGCGTCTTGTGTATCCGGAACTATACTGTCGCGCCAAGAGCGCATGAAAGAGGAACCATGGCTAAGATGAAGTCCGCTGAGCTCAAGTCCTTCCTCGAGATCCCGTATGACGAGTTGGAAGACATGAATCTCAAGGCGGCGCAGCGTGCCGAGAAGGCCAGCGCCAAAGAGCTGGAGCAGGAATATACGGCGTGGTTGAAAAAGGAGAAGCATATCAAGGCCGTGACGTTGTGTTTCTCGGACATTGAAGGCCGTCTGCACATGCTCGATTACGACAAGAAGTTCCTTCTGGAGTCGCTGGGGAATCTGACATTTGACGGGTCGTCCATCCGCGGGTTCACGCCGCAACATGAGTCGGATCTGCGTCTTGGAGTTGACTGGGCGTCTATCCGCTACTTTCCGGCCGATGTGATTGGGGCAGGGAAGGTGATCTTCTTTGCCTCCGTGTTAAACGCTGATCGTTCGCCCTATCAGAGCGACTTCCGTAGCGTGCTGAAATCGTATACGGAGAATCTCAAGAAAAAGCAGGGTATGACCGCGTATGCGGCCTGCGAAATAGAAGGTTTCCTCGTGGATGGGCAGAACGCGGAGCAACGCTACGGCGAGGACGGGTTTAAGCTCATTTCATCGGGCGGGTACTATCACTCCCTCCCAATGGACACGCTTCGCCAGTTCATTGATAAGGCGGCGGAGGCCCAGCGCGCACTGGGCTTCAAGAACGAAAAGGATCACCCAGAGGTCGCGCCTTCGCAGTTCGAAATGAACTTTTCCTATGCGGATGTGGTTCGTGCGGCAGACCATGTGCAGCTGTACAAACTGATCTGTCGCCAAGCGGCCCGATCCATGGGGCACACGGCGACGTTCCTTCCGAAGCCATTTGTCGGGATCAACGGTTCCGGCATGCATACCAACTTCTCGTTAGCCAAGAACGGCAAGAATATCTTCTACGATGAGAAGGGAAAAGATGGTCTGTCCGAAGTGGCCTGGGACTTCATTTTCAAACTTCTGAATCATGCATCCGAGATTTGTCTCGTGCTGAATTCGTCGGTGAATGCCTATCGCCGTCTAGATCCGCATTTCGAGGCGCCGAATCAGGTCAAGGTCTCGGCGATCGATCGAGGGTCGATGATCCGCATTCCGATGGCCAACGAAAAGACGGCGCGCATCGAACTGCGTTCAGTTGCCCCCGATGCCAACCCCTACCTTGTGCTGTACACGATGCTCAAGACCGGCTTTGAAGGGAAGCGTCTGGAGAAGGACGAGACGACACCTGACTCTGTGCCATACCTTCCGGGTGACATCAATGAAGCGATCGCGCTGTTTAAATCATCGAAGTTTATCGCCGAGATCCTCGGCGAGGATAGCAAGAAAAAGTATGCGAGCTTCAAACAGTTGGTGGCTGATCGTTCTCCTAAAGAGCTGGGGACGAGGGTGAAGGCGTCGGAAGTGCTCTTTCACCACGAGGTCACAAACCAACTGCTCTGGAATCAGTTCTAGCCGACATCGGGGCCGGCTCTAGTGATCAGCGTAGTGGGCTAGCTCAGCCTGTGCTCTTTTTCTGTCCCTCGTAGAGGCTGTCTATTTGGTGCGCGGGTCTGTCTTGTCTTTCTCGTTCCCCGAACAAGACTAACCAATTAAACCAAACAAACTAGACCAGCCAGCTCCCCGCCACGCGTCGAGAAATAGCTCCGGCATCAGTTGATGTGTGCGGATGTATATGAAGGGTTTCCGAACCCCGAAAGGATTATCGGTAGGCGAACACGTCCATCTGAATCGACTTGATAGGCTTCGCTTCTCCATGAACCATGCGCCGAACTCGTTCGGTTGCGTCGCGGCTGAACACTGGTTCGCCGCAATGGAGGCAGACCGTCGCAGGAATTTGCTCAACCCGCACGGGCTTGCCCTCGATATCAAAGACCTCGCTAACCAGTTCTTGACGGCTCTCGGTCTTCCCGCACACATGACAGCGAAACATGGCTACCTCCGTCTGGCGTAATCATACCACTCTGCGGGGTTCGGCTCATAGATCGTAATGATCTTCAGTAAATCGGAATCGACGTGGGAGACCTGAATATGCAACGGACGACCTGTGACCGTGAATCCTAGCAGCAAACTGCTGGGCGCATATTTGTCATCGGGATAATCCTCGATGATGTTGGCTCGTGCCCCGGCTTGTTGGATTTCGCTTTCGCTGATACTTCGCTCAATGGCACGCTTAAATGCATGGCGGCTGAACTCAAATTCACCAGCAGCGAGTTGTCGGCGAATGTCATCCAGCGTTTTCATGGAAGGGGGTAACGCGACTATAGCGGAAGCCTTCGTTCAGTACAACACAGAGAGGGAAGAGCCGAGGTCTGCGAGAGGGGCGAGGGCGAGTCGTGAGTGTGTTCACAAGGTTGAGTCGCGCGGTCTGTCTATCGTGTGCCGGTGCCGGATTATACAGAGTCCGGGTATGGGTCACTACTATATGAGGGCGGGAAGGCCTGATTGGTCTGGTCTCTCTGGGCAGTCTTGTCCAACTGAATTAACAAGACAAACTAAATAAACTAGATGAACCAGATTCATGCAACGCGTGGTCTGAGAATGAGGCGAAGGAGCAGGCTGACTGTTCTTCTTGCTTGCAGAGCCTCCACGATAAATCGGTGGCCGCTTGATGTGCGCAGTAAAGAGCAATTCGAATCTCAGCCTAGATTTCTGACGGCTCAGCCACGCACGCCGGTCACCGCGTCTGTACTAGAGTCTTGACATCCGGCTGTCGTACTAGGTGGTGGTATAGTTGTTAGAACAATCCTATCCCTGGGCGCTGTAGCTTTAGATGGAGGAGTTATGAAAGCAGTCGTTATTGCCATGGCGGTTGTCCTTTCGGCCTCGCTGGCATACGCCGCTAGCTCGTCTGTTGTGATCGCTGTTGGTTATAACCCATCTGCGCCAGTCGTCCGAATACAAGTGCCAGCCGACTTTGTGGCGATGCCAATCCACGTGCAAAACGATTCGAAAGATGCTGTCAAACGAGTCGACGAAGTTGAAAAGGCCTTGCGATCTATAGCCGACAAGCTTCATCAATCCCGAGATATAACTTTGAAGCAGGGGGTTGTGTCGCTTTCTGCGCGTGAACAATCGATGCTGCAATCATTCAGTAGCTACGATTCCTCGTCTGGATCGTCTGCTCAGTTGTATCTTCTTGGCGCATTGAAGCAAGACACAAATGTGTTTGCCATCACAAAACGAATCTACCAAGTTGTGAGTTCCATACCGCTAGGTGAGGGAACAAAGTTCACCCTCGGCAATACAACGCTTGGCTTGAATGAACCAGAGAAGTATAGAGCTCAGATTCTTGACTTGATTTCGAAGTCGATTGCCGAATCGAAAAAGTCGTTAGGCCTCTCCGGTTCTGTTGAAGTTGACGGCCTCGAGAGCCCTGTATCAGTCATGCAGTTGAATGAAGCAGAAGTAGCGCTCTTTATCAATTACAGGCTTAGCATTCAAACAAAGACGCCATAACTCAGGAAGGGAATGTGTTACCTCATGTTTTTCCTCAGCTTCGCTCTGGCTTTTTCAGTAAGCCTGCTCACTCCTATGGAAAGCGCTCGTTTGGCCCTGGCGGATGAGCTAGTGCAAGGAGAGTCTACTGTCCAGAGCATGGACATGGATCGTCATGATCATGCGGAGGGGACTGTCGACATGATGGTTCCCCATCAGAAACATCTCGGACCCCACATGAAATGGACGCGGTTGCGAACGGCGAATGCGGACGACGTTGGGCGTGCTGATCAGATCGTTCAGGCTCTGCGACAGGCCCTTGCCAAGTACAAGGATTATCGAGTGGCTATGGACGACGGCTATGCTTCGCTTCATCCCGAACGAAAGCCCAAACATTATCATTTCGCCAATAAGCAGCGACGATTTCAGGCCAAGGTTCGCTTTGAGCCGGCTGAACCGACCGCGCTCTTGTACAAGAAAGCTGGGGATGGTTATGAGCTAGAGGGTGCGATGTACACTGCGCCGAGGGGCATGAGCGAGGACCAGTTGAACGAGCGCGTTCCGTTGAGCGTCGCGCAGTGGCATGCCCACGTCAATCTCTGCTTCCAGCCTGACGGCAGTAGACGCCGCATGACCAGGAAACAACTCGGGCTCAAGGGGACGATTGCCACGGAATCGGAGTGTCAGCAAGCCGGTGGGCAATTCGTTCCGCAAGCTGGCGGGTGGATGATTCATATCTATCCTTTCGAAGCGACTCCCGCAAAGATCTGGACCCACTAAGCGTATGGCTGAGACCGGGGAACTGAGGGTACTGGCTAACGAGCCTTCTGCGGAAAACTCGGAGAGGATGGGAGAGTAGGAGTCACGGCCTGAGGCAATTGAAGTGATTGGTCGTGTAGTTGAAGAGGAGGGCCGAGGTTCATTGACGGACTTTGCGGTGGCTGCACCGTGACGCGACGCTCGCCACCCGGTATATCGAGAATGGTTCCAACGTTCCCCGCAGGGTCCTTGTACACTTGCACCCCACCCTCGAATCCCAGCGCTTGGTTTAAGCGCTCATTAAAGCCGGGCACTTGAGATGGTGGCTCCTCAGCGGCGAGCAGCATACTCGGCCACGTCACTCCGAAAATCACAAGAAAAACACCAGTCTTGTACATATCCGCATTGTACTGCTGACTTGCGTCTGGGTACACCCTCGTAGTTTCCGCTCACGCACAGTTGAAAACTGAGGCGCAGAAGTGAAAAAAGCATCAAGGATAGCGTCGGTTTGATTAGCTCTTTGCTGCGGTGAGGTCGTTGACCAAGTTACGGAAGGTCTCGTTCTTCATGAAGCGCTGGAAGGATACGTTCTGGCGTGGGTCAGGCATGCCCTTGTCGCCAGGATTGAGATTCTTGCGATGGCGAAAGGCTGTCTTGAGGGACTGCATGGCATGATCAAGCTCGTTCATTTCTGCAAACGTGCAGGCCAAACTGTAGTGGAATATCGGGTAGGCAGGATCGGCCTGTAGCCCCTGTTCAAACAGGGCCCTTGCTTCTTTGAGACGACCGGTCATTCGGTAGGACAGCCCTAAATGGTCGATCAAGACGCGCCAAAGAGCCCGGTCGAGTTGCGGCTCGGCTGTTTCAAGATCATACGCTTTCGAATAAGGTGAAATGGCCTGGGCGAATTTGTTCTGCCGATAGAGCACGTTTCCTATTTCGAGTAATTCTCTGCTGGTGGGCGGCGCTGGTGGGTGGATCTGTATGATCCTTGGCGGTGCCGGTAGCGTGGTCTGTATGATCTTTGAAGGTTCTGATTGTAAGCGAATGGTTTTGAGAATTGATTGAAAGAGCGGCGCATCGGCGGTGGTGTAGTGTGCCTTCGAAAGGTGGATGTCGGCGTAGACGTTGTCTTGTGCAAGGCAGGCATGCACATGTTTGTGGTCCAACCGGACTCCCCGGAACTTGTGCAGGGTATATTCAAGGGTCGGTATCGCAGCGGTGGTATTGAGTGCGATGTCCTGCCCATGGGTGACAGACGAATCTTTCTGTATCAGCTGGAGCTGTTCGATGCATCCTGGCACTGTCGCTTGGGTTGGAACTTTCTCAAGAGAGACTGACACATTCAATCCTGTCTTGTGATGTAAGGCCGTGAGATAGCGGCGACCGTCTGGTTTGACCTGGTCGATGTCTTTTTTGAAGCCGGCTAAGTCGATTGAAAGTCCCAAGCCTTTTTCAGGCCAGGCCACAAATGTCGGAGGTTCGTCCGTTCCACTAGCAGCCTGTGAGAGGCCAATAGGCTCTGTCGACATGAAGGCCCAGAGGCACAAGACGCACAGGACCAACATCTTGATGGTCTTGGCCTGCCTCTCTTGGCTCGTCATGGGCTCTCCTTTGATGACACGCTGTCCTTCTTCCACAGTCAGTGTAGGACATGACCTGATTCGTCGAAAGAAAATTACTATTTATGGGATAGCTCGCTGCATGATTCATGTAGTTTCTGCTGCAAGGGTGGATACGCGGCTGTGACGGGCCGTCTCGCCGTTCAACCCGTAGCAACCGGTTAAAGCTTCCCCTCCTAAGGTAGGATACCGTTCACAGCACCTCTCTCGGTACAATCCGGCGTCACGGAGGCTGTGATGGCGCCACTTCGATATTCCCGAACTTATCATCGGTTCCCGCTTTTCTATCCAGTTATCTTCGGTGGGGCTCCATTTGTGGGTGAAGGTATCTTAAGCAACCTGTCGCTGATGGGATGCTCCGTGATGTGCGATCGAGAGGTTCTTTGCGGCAGTGATGTACGTGTGAGTGTCCTGCTTCCTCATCAGACGCCGGCGCTATCAATCGATCTCGGGACGATTAAATGGGTTCGGGGTTGTGAGTTCGGAGTGGAGTTTCTTCGCCTGCCGCTTGAGGCACGGCAACGTCTGAACCGCATGCTGCGAATTAAACTCATCGAATTTCTGAAGGCCCGTTCAGGAAGACGCGAATCGCTGGAATTGCTCAATCAGGGAGGGTAGCCTGCACGACCCATACGCGCGCCTACTGAAATTGCCGATTTGCTTGTGTGTAGGGCGTCGTTCTTCTCCTGCTGCCGAAGTGGTCAGCACTCAGGACCCACCCATCGAGTCAATCTCGCCACATCCCGTGCGGAATGCCCACACAATCTGATGCGTTACGAGAAGAATTTTCGCCGGCTGCCCACCGTGCCTGCGCGCTGCAGAGTAGATGTTATGACGCCGATGGTGAGCGGCACAGTGACAAGGGACACAGAATTTTTGTCGCCTCTGCTCCATGCGGTGAGGTGTGTCCGCTGTTCTTTCTTCCTCAGCGGCAGCGCATCAAGGGTCCCAAGAGCTGCGCGGTGAGTCTCTCTTCACAATCTTCGATAATGTTTGGTCAAATGTCGAACCGAGGCGATACTATAGATCGGTACCCTCACTGAGGTGCCACTCCAATCTTTGGAATGCCCTGGACTGAATCAATGCCATCGCCGCTGGAATCCATCCGTCATCTCAGCGAAACTCTCTATCAGTATTCAAACGTCGACGACATGGCGAGTCACGTGTTGCGCACCGCTCTCGAGGTCATAGGGGCGGACGCGGGATCCATTCTCCTGGCAGACGAACATACCAAGCAATTAGTCTGTCGCTGTGCAGTGGGAGCGCCTGTCGACGGCCTGCATCGTGTGTCGATTCCCTGGGACAGCGGAATAGCCGGCGGCGTCTTTCGCAGTGGTCGGACAGAGATAATCCCCGCTGTTCAGTCGGACGCTCGGTATGAATCGTCGACTGATCGAATGACCGGGTATCAATCACGAGACATGATCGTGCTTCCACTCAAGCGCCAGGCTGAAACCCCGGTCGGCGTCATTGAGGTTCTGAATAGAGGTACAGGCCAGATCACCCGCGACGATCTCGACGCGTTGACGATCATCGCCTCCATTGCCGCGTTCGCCATTGAACGCACCAACAGTGCTGAGGCATTGCGTCAGAAAGACCTTCAACTACAAGAATCTGAAAAAATGGAGATCATCGGTCGGTCGGCGGAACACATCGCCCACGATTTCAATAATATTCTCGCTGGCATAAAAGGATTCACCCAATTGATTGCGAAGACGCTGGCCCCCGATGCCGCTTCGAGGCAGTACGTGGACCAAGTGATGAAGGTTGTGAAACAGGGGAGGGGCCTGACCAAGCAGTTGCTGGCTTACATCGGAAATCAGGTATTGGAACCCCAGGCTGTCAATCTGAATGACCTCGTGTCCAGTATGGAGAAGATACTGCGATTGTTCATCGGGAAGGGGAACGTTCTATTCATGAATCTAGACCCGCGTCTTTGCCAGGTGAAGGCTATTCCTGTTCACATCGAGCAAGTCCTCATGAACCTGTGTGTGAATGCCCGTGATGCCATGCCGAAGGGGGGATCGCTCACTATCGAGACGGCAATGGTCGAATTGGATGACTCGTATTCCCGTCATGCGCCAGACCTCTGCCCCGGATGGTATGTTCGGCTCTCGGTCACCGATACCGGGTCTGGCATGGATCAGGCGGCGAAAGAGAAATTATTCAAGCGGTTCTTTACCACGAAACCGCCGGGGAAAGGAACCGGACTGGGGCTGTCTATCGTCCATGGGATCGTCAAGCAAAGCCATGGGTATGTTGCTGTCGCCAGCACGGTGGGGCACGGCACTACCTTCACAATTTATCTGCCTCAGATTGAGGCAACAGGTTCTGACGGATGCACAAACGATCGTGCCACAGCAGTTGGAATGAAAGGTGAGCAGAGGCCCGTTCAGGCTCAATAATCCACCTCAGCTTCCCGAACTACCCGACATTCGCCTCCCATCCCATCGCCCACATTCTTGACGCGCCTGGATGCCGGGCGTAGGGTTTGCGGTATTCCGATTGCAATACGGAGGTGGCGAATGGCGTCTGCATTTTCCCATGCTATTGTCGCTCTGGCGATGGGGAAGGCCTTTCAGAACAAGGTATTGGGTTGGCGCGAACTGGTCTTGGGTGCGTTCTGTTCAATCGTGCCGGATTTCGATGTGATCGGGTTGTACGTCGGCATCCGCTACGGCGACGTGTGGGGCCATCGTGGACTGACGCATTCGATCATGTTTGCCGTGCTGTTAGCCGCAAGTCTTGTGGCCTTGTGGTATCGAGGCAAGGGCAAGTTCGCGATGACGGGGATTTTTCTCTATTTCTTTCTCTGCACCCTGTCGCACGGCCTGCTTGATGCCATGACAAATGGAGGGTTGGGCGTGGCGTTTTTCTCTCCATTCGATACCACAAGATATTTCTTCCCCTTGCGACCAGTCCTTGTGTCTCCAATCGGTGTCAGCAAATTTTTCAGCGACTATGGTGTTCGTGTCCTCGCCAGCGAAGCGATATGGATCTGGCTGCCATCCGGTGTGGCGTTGCTGACGCTTCGTGTTGTCCAGCGGCTGTGGTCAACCAAGTCCGCGCCGTCTTCCTCATCGACGTCCTAAGCCGCATTATTCATGAACGCTTCTGCTGCAATCACCGATCTGCTGCTGCGACAAGCCTTCCGCCGACGGGCTCGCCCCTCGGACCCTCACCGTACTGCACGAGTACGCCTCGGGTCCTCACGGCTCCGCGCGCCGGTCTCGCGACGCAGCTCAGTGATTTCGCAACGAACCATCATCAATAATGCGGGCTAAGCCACTTCCTGAGCGCCCAGGGCGCAGCAAGAAATAAGATGCACACGCATGTGTGCCGCGTATTTTACGAGGACCGGGGTGGTGCGATAATGCGGAATCGTACTTCATCGACAAGGGTATCGGCAGACGTCTTCTCTCCCACAAACAACCCACAGTGATAGAGCCCTGCTGTCCAGCCAGGCTTTGGAGGCACTAACATAAAATAGCCGGACTGATCATTCATGGTCGTCATGACTCGGTCCTGTGCGACGGCGGGTTGCTCTCCTGTCATCTCAATTGTTTCCACAAAACAGCGGGCTGTGAGGGGCACGGCATCAAATGAGGCGGACACCAGGCCAAAGACGAGGTAGACCTCTGCCTGTGTGCTGGGAAAGCTGTCGCCCGGATATACGGGAATGAATTCATGGGCGCCGGTGGGGAAATCGTCCCGTACGACCTTGCTTGCGGGAATCACAAATCGAAACCAACTGAAATCGGCGTCCCTCCCCATGAGAGACGCCTGCGGGTCCAGTGGTTTCTGGGGTTTAAATCGCTCATTGGCCCTGGCGTACAGCTCTTCTTCCGGAGAGAGTAAGGGCGCGGGTGACTCGTCCGAGGGGGGAGGGCTTGCAGCCGCATCTGCCTGTCGCGTGGCCAATTCAGGAACATGGGGCCGCACCTTTTCGAGCCATCGTGCGATCTTTTTCTTATCTAACACACGGGCGTCAGGTGGGAGTCGCACATGCTTGTTGGTTTCTTCAAATTCGACCGCGGTATCATAGAGCGTGTGGAAATGGACGAACGCATCTTCCCACTGTTCCAACTCCACGAAACACTGGCCCATCCGAAACACCGTGTCTGCGTAGTCGTCGTCGTTGGGGTCGAGGTTGGAGACCTTGCCAAACACAGTCAGCGCGTCTTTGCACCGGCCGAGCTGCATGAGGGTCAGTCCTAATTGAAAATTGGCGAGCGCATCATTGGGATTGAGGACCAGCATTCGTTGATAGATCGGCTCAGCCTCCTGATATCGGCCCGTCGAGAAGAGTTGCCAGGCCTCCGCACGAATGGAAGCCCACTCCTTGCGCTGTGCTCCTGTCATCTCTTTGGTGAGAACGGGGTCGAAGCGCCGGCCTCGATCGATGGAGTTGCCATTCACTTGTGCGAGGAGATTCCTGGCCGGGAGTTCCAGTGGAGAACCGGAGGAGATATTGTGTAACACGTACTGCACGTCACGCTCTGCGCCGTCATAGTCCAAGACGTCGAACCGCGCGCGCGCCAACGCTAATCGCCAGCCGAGCACATTCGTGGCAAGCTCCACGGCGTTTTTGTATGATTCTAGTGATTCCTCGAGACGATTGTGTTTTCGGAGTTCTTGCGCCAGCCGAAGATGAACCAAGGGATTCTGACTATCGATGCGTGCGATGCGCCCTAACTCTGCGATGGATTCCTCACCCTGTCCTGACCGAGTCAACACACTCCACTTGGCCCATCGGACATCCAGGGCGGTCGGAATTTTGGCGAGGACCGTTTCATAGGCCTCAACCGCCTCACGGGGGCCTCGGGATGTGGTGAGAATATCGGCGCGTAATTTCTGGAGCGTAAGTGCGTCAGGATAGTCGTAAATGCCTTGGTTTAGGATCTCCAGTGCGGTGGCCGACGTTCCATGCTCCCACACCACTCGCGCCTGTTCGGCAATGTGCTCCGCTGAACGTCGCGATCGATCCTCTGCGTGCGAGAGGGATCCCATTGTCAGCGTCACACACAGTGGTACGCCAACGAGCAGGGCGATAGCACCCTGTCGAAGTTGCACGAGAGGCTTTGGCATGGGAGATGGCGACGATCTATTCATGAACGTGGGGACATCCGTGCACTGAGACTCACTATACCAAGAAGCACTGTGATGGTGAAATGCGCCACCGGTTTGTTCGCGTCTCCTGTTCGTGAGCCGCCATCGGTGTAAACGAGTGCCGCCGTGATACACTTCCCATCCTCATGTTCGACGTTATTCTCTATCAGCCGGAGATCCCTCCGAACACCGGCAACATCATCCGGCTGTGCGCGAATACGGGCGCGAAGCTGCATCTTGTGAAGCCGCTGGGGTTTTCTTTGGACGACAAACAATTACTGAGAGCCGGGTTGGACTATCACGAATTCGCGACAATCTCAGTCTATGAAAGCTGGGCCGATTGCGCTGCCGGCTTCAACGATCGCCGGGTATTTGCCGTCTCCACGAAAGGCATGCAGCGATACGACTTGGTGAACTATGCTGTCGGCGATGCTTTTGTGTTTGGCCCGGAAAGCCGTGGGTTGCCGGCTGATATTCTGGGAGGCGTTCCTGTTCAACAATGTATTCGTATCCCCATGGTCCCTGGAAATCGAAGCCTCAATCTCTCCAACGCGGTCGCGGTGGTGGTCTATGAAGCCTGGCGGCAGGTTGGATTTGGAATAGAGTGAAGGGTGAAGCGGTGATGGCGTTTCTTCCACGCCATCAGCTTGTGCTGGCTAGCAGTAGGCTGAAAAACTCAGTTTTTGCGCGGCAAGGTCCACTGGTATAGGTAGGTTGATAGTGCCGGATTACAGGCAGGATGCTCAAAAAGGCTGTTCAGCAAGGCCGCAGCGAGCGAAGAGGTGAGGCGTACGCTTTGGTACGTTGAGCCTCTGAGCGACGCGAGAACGCCGCTGGCAGACTTTTTCAGCATCCTGCTAGAGCTCCTCTTCTTTCAGACATCTCCCAAGTCCCTGCTGCTCGGCGAAATAATAGGCATAGTGCAGCGCCGCGAGATTGGCGATGCGCTCTTCGGCCTCGTCGCGTGTGTCGGCGTAGATGATGTGTATGCCATATCTGGCGGTGAGGGCGTCCAAAAAATCCATCAGCCCAATCTTGTGATATTGGTTGAGCCGTCCTCCGGCTTTGCGGTGTTGAAGCATGCCTTCGATGACGAGAACACGAGCGGGGAAGGCGAGGACCTGTTCGAGCTCCTGGAGAAACCGCGTGCGGTTGTGCGAAGGGTTTGAGAAAACCGTATAGAGTTCTTCGACGCCGATGCGTTTGATACACAACAGCTCAGGGATTTCCGCAATGGCATAGCCGCTGACGGGCAAGGTCTCTCGCATCGTCCCGGCGATGCGGACAAAGCCGTGAAAGTCGTAGGGCTGGAACTCCCGCGGATCGACGTAGAGATGAATGGCCGGCACCATGAGTTTGGGTTGGCCTTGCGGAGAGAGCAACATGATGAGCGATCGTGGTCCGCGAGGGCTCTCGCTGGATCGAGTGGTCTCGTGCGCGCGCGGCGGGGTGGATGCGTAGCTTCCAGATGATGGACTCGCTGTCGGAGTAGGACGCGCGGGTGGTCTGGGGGAGACCGAGGGTTGGATCGTGGCATCGTAGCGCGCTCGTGCTGTAGGATCGCTTAGGGTTTGATAGGCTTGATTGAGCAGTTGTGTCCGGACTTCGGCTTTGCGGTGCAGAGTCGGCGCATGGCCGAAACGATCCGGGTGCCAGACCTGAATCTGTTCATGCCAGGCTTTCTTGAGTTCTGCGTCCGTTGCGGTGGGCGAGAGTTCGAGCAGCGCATAGTAGTTGGTTGTCTGGTTGTCCCGCATCGATCTCTCCTTGAGGGAAGTGTAGCGGAGTAATAGGGAGAGGTCTAGCAGGCTGGGGAATAAAAGAGGGCAGCTCCGCGAGACTAGCGAGCAAGGCACGATACGTGGACCCAGATATTGCCAGTCACGTTTCTTGCGCTAGGCGGGCTTGGTGCGTGGTTGAGAGGCGAGCGGGCTAGAGCTTGAACAGGTATTCGATAATCTGGATGCTCCCGTAGCCGCCGAACGGCAACAGCAGCGCCCGCAGGGCAGGTTGCTGAGCGAAGGGCACGAACGCGCCGTCGTGGCTGTTGCGGATGCGCTCCATCAATAGATTGATCTCCTCCGCGCTGATCGGCGGCCAGGTCGGTGTGGACTGCAGTTCCTCGTAGTTCTTGAGCGCTGTGACGCGGATTTTCTCGGCGCTCTGGCGTAGCAGCCGCGCGCTGTGGAGCGCATAGGCGAGCGCGAGCCCTATGACAAAGAGCAGCGCTGGGGGAAAGTCCATGGCGTCGAAGAAGTTACTCCGCGCGATCACCATGAAAAGGATCGAGACGAATGGCAGATAGATGAGCAAGTGGATGCGTTGGGTGGCGCGCACGATCAACTGGAAGTCGAGGTAGTCATCAAGATACGCGCGAGGCACGCCGGTTTTTTTTGCGGTGTCATCGAGCAGCTGGTCAGGCCACTTGTTGGGTACGCCGCTCAGGGTCTCAATGAACCGTGCGCAGGCACGAGTCTCATAGTCGGCCCAGAAAATGACCGTCCAGAGTACCAGTACGTTGAGAAATAGTATGAGGAGGTGTAGTTGCAGGACAAGCTCGCCGCGATGTGGAAACGACGGAATGTCGAGGACCTGGAATGCTGCGAAGCCAAGTGGGCCTCCGATCAGCATAGAAGCCACAATCCACCACACCATCTCTCCACATCTAGTGGCACGCAGGTAGTTCTGCCACAAAGTAGTCACCTCGATCTTTTCCTCCGCACTCTCCTTCTTGAACGCCTTACCATCCTTGTCGATCGACGCCAAGTTAAGATGCGGACCGGTCAACACTGCAGACCACCACCTACGGTTGAGTTTCCAGGGTGCCTGCAGGGCGATCTCGAAGTCCTTGGAGATCGATTTCTCCTGCTGTTGGAAACATTTTATGAGCACGTACCATAGCGTAAGCATGGTTGCAAAGCCGACGAAGCGCACCACGAGGCTCGGCCATACACTGATGCCTTCCAGCCATACGAATGGCTCGCCAGCGCCCTGCGCAATCGAGTTTTGCATGGCATTATGGACTTTCATGAGGATTATGAACACCATGAGGGCCGGGACAATCACTAGGCCTATATTTGCCCACGCCCTCTTATGCTCATATGAGGACGAACCGAAGGCGGCGCGCACCGTTTTATTGACGCAGGGGTTCGCTAGGGCGAACAACAGAAGCCCGACACAGACCATGAATAAAACTATCCAGGGATGATCGAGTGAGAGATCACGCGATGGCCAGATCGGCTCGATGTTTTTGCACTCCTTCCAGACGCCGTCGCATGGCGTTTCTGTCTCAGGGGAAACGCTATCCTCAGAGTAGTTTTTCCCCATCCAGTTTTTGAGGCGCAGGACCGACGGCGAGGCAAGATGGATCGCCTCGGTCCTGCCGATCTCGAATATCTGTGGATCCAGCCACTCCTTCATTTTCTCGGCCCAGTATTTTTGAGGGTAGCTTTCCAGAGTCTGGTGCGGCAGCTGTAGCCCTGGCCGGAGTCTATCCTCTATACCGAGGGTCCAGTCAAACGGCTGGTACTGATCGAGTGCCATCAACGTGGCGAGGTATGTTGCAGTTTGGTAGCTGTCACGGAACGGCAAAGTGTGCTGCTGCAACTCTTGCTTCAGCGACAGGCCGAAGTTAGATGCGACCACGAGGTTGCGCGCCCAGTCCTTCTGGTCGTCGTGCAGGTAACGCGCGTCAAGGTCTGTTGTGAAGAAGATCTTGTCTTTGAAGCGGCTGCGGAGTGCCTGGAGGATGAGGAGTTTGTCGTACAGGTCGGAACCGACGAGACCGATCGCCTTGACGCCGTTTTTTGCGAAGGACTTCTTGTCGTCATCGAGTCGATGGATCTCGTCGGCAAGCCGACGCAGGTAGTCTAACTGGTTGCGTCCCTCGGCATGCTCCGGCGGCGCATCGTCGAGTTGCTCGCGCAGGTCCTTCGATTTGCCGCTATCGTTCTTGGGTGGCGCTTTGCTGCCCGACTTGTCGGCATCTGCCAGCATGCCGTCCAGCCCTCGCAGATAGCTGAATGTGCGTATCTGTTTGTCAGTGCCGCAGCGATCAGTGAATCCTTGGGTGAGGTATTGCAATAGTGTGCGTCCGTATCTCGTGTCCCGCTCGCCGATCAGAACTAGACCGTCCTCGCACTTATCGTCCCGTCCAACCCACTTCTTCCACTGCGAACCCAAATAGCCTGGGTCTCGATTGACCCCGCGCTGCCACAGCTCCCACAGCAGCGAAGCCGCAAGGGCGTCGTCTGTGCCGGTTGTGCGGACGATTGGAAGTGCCTTCTTTTCCAGTAGGCTGGGAGGATCTTTGAAGCAGTCCCACTTTGGCTGGCTGCCATCTTGGTTAAGCAGATCGCAATTAGAGATAGTCGCGCTGGGTGAATACACCTCGATGTCATTCAGCAGTGGTAGGGGTTTTTGTTTTAGTTCATCAACGAGAGCGCTTAGCCCCGCCGACCCCCTCGGTCCAATCAACTTGACGTTGAGGTCGTGTTTATAGGGTTGGGTCAGCTTGCTGAATAGGTCACGCAGTGTTGCAAGCGGCTTATCGGTGAGCTTTTCATCCTTCAGCCAGAGTACAAGCACGGAGCGCGACTTATCATCCTGCTTGAACCACTCATAGGGCACGTCATCGTCATAGGGCTTGGTCGCGTGGAAGTAGCCGATCGCATCTCCGTCCACGGGGTGATAGTCATGGAAGCCGAGCGCCGAGACCACTGCGAAGCGTGAGCGGCGACGGATCTCGGCCTCCTCAGCGTAGGGGGCGCCAAAGACGCTTACCGCGACGACCGTCACGTTAGAAAGCTCGATTTTCTCCTTCAGGTCTTTGAGACGATGCGATGTGGATGAGGTATCGGGGCTGGTTGGCTCGAATAGTATCATGAGGGTGTTTTTCGGAATCGTGATAGCCGTCTTGGAGCTTTTCTTGTATTTCTCGACCGCGGCAAACGGGTCCTGCCACAGTCGAGCCTCGACATCCTGCTGGCTGGTCGGCAAAAACTTTACGCGTTCCGGATCGGTTGGGCGCGCACTTTCCAGGGGCACATTTTTGACAAGGAGACCGCCCGCCAACAACACCACCATCACGATGGGCAGGGGGTTGCCAAACCAGCCTCCGGCTTTGTCGCTCTTGTCGTCGCTCATATTTTTCGTGAGTCTTCTACTTCCTCGCTGGGTGATTGAGCCGTCCCATCATCATATTGGCTTGAGCATACTCTCACGCCCGGCAGGGCCTTTCTCATTCGGCCTTCTCGATGAACTGGACGTGCGCCTTGTCTGGCTTTGAACTCGAACACCTCGCGACAGCATTCATGACGAATCTTGGCTATAGGATGCAGAGCAAGCCTCGTACCTAATCTGAACTGCGTATGTTCTCTGTCATTGTCTTCGATTTCCCCCAGAATTGCGCATGAGCGGGCGCTCCTAGGCAGACTAGAGCGCGGTCCATGTGAATCGAAAATGATTCAGTGGTGAATCTAAAGAGATGCAGGGGTCTTTCCTTCCGAGTAGGCGATTTTGGTCTGACTTTAGATGAGATCAAACATGCAGGTGAGGGCATTCAGGAGCAAATACTCCTCAGTACAGGAAGCAGACGGGTTCTTTGTGGCCGAATGTACACTCAGAAGAATGCTGAGTGTCCGTGATGTTCGGAGTCTGATAATGACGAGACTTTGTGCCTGTGCATTACATTTCACAGGAAGAGAGCAATCTTTGCCGTAAGTACTCTCTTCACGTAGCGGATGGATAGCTCTCGACAGTGGTTAGTACGGGTTCGGAGTAAGCGGGGGTGGATACGCGGATGTTTTTGCAGTAGACTCCCTCTCGGTTTTGTAAATCCCACATTCTATGAACTGATTCCACGGACCACGATTTTTAACGCACCATTAGAAGAAGAAAGCACGTGTGAGCCGAACAGCCGACGTTCAGCACGGCACCGCTTTCGGAAAGATCGGTAACAGACACACATGGTTTCTCCAACGACCCAGACCATTTCAGACGCAGCGCAACTGAAGATCATTCCACTCATCGCCAAGGAACTCGGCGTCGGACCGCATCAAGTCGCAGCTGCGGTCGCCCTACTCGATGAGGGTTCAACCGTGCCGTTTATCTCGCGTTATCGTAAGGAGGTGACCGGCAACCTGGACGATACCCACCTGCGGACGTTGGAAGAACGCCTGCTCTATCTACGGGAATTGGAGCTGCGCCGTGCGGCGATTTTCGCCTCTATTGAAGAGCAGGGCAAACTGACCGACGCACTGCGTGGGGCGATCGATGCCGCCGCGACCAAGCAAACGTTGGAAGACCTCTATTTACCGTACAAGCCCAAACGCCGTACGCGAGCGCAGATTGCGCGAGAAGCTGGATTGGAACCGTTGGCCGATGGTCTGTTTGCCGATCCGACGCTCGATCCTGAACTAGAGGCCGCGAAGTATTTGAATGTGAAGCCTGCGTCTGAGGGCGTGGAGGCGATCAATGTGCCGGACGCCAAATCTGCGCTTGAAGGTGCTCGGGATATTCTGGTTGAGCGGTTTGCCGAGACCGCCGAGTTGCTCGCCACGTTGCGGACCCGCCTCTGGAATCAGGGCGTCGTCACGTCCATCGTGATGAAAGGCAAGGAAACGGCTGAGGAAGAAAAATTTCGTGACTATTACGCCTATTCTGAAACCATTCGCACCATTCCGTCGCATCGCGCGCTGGCGCTATTCCGAGGCCGCACGCTGGGCGTGTTGAAGATTGACTTGGGCCTGGGCGAGGCATTAGACGCGGTTGTGCCGCATCCCTGCATCGCCACCATTGCGGCACATGTCGGCATCGAAGACCGGGGCCGTCGCGCAGATACGTGGCTGATGGGTGTCTGCGATTGGGCCTGGCGCGTCAAGATGCATCTGCAACTTTCTGTGGAATTGCTGGTGCAGTTGCGCGAAGCCGCAGAAGGCGAGGCGATCAAGATTTTCGGACGCAATCTACACGAGCTGTTGCTGGCGGCGCCTGCGGGCCCGAAGGCTGTGCTCGGTCTCGATCCAGGCATTCGCACGGGTTGCAAGGTGGCGGTGGTCGATGCAACCGGCAAGCTGCTGGAGACCACGACCATTTACCCTCTCCAGCCACGCAACGATTGGCAGGGATCGCTGGCGACCCTGGCCAGGTTGGTCGTGCAGCATGGTGTCGAACTGATTTCGATCGGCAATGGGACGGGAAGTCGGGAGACCGACAAGCTGGCGATCGAAGTGATCAAATTAGTCGCGGCGCATAAGCCGGAGCAGAAAGTGGCGAAGATCGTGGTCAGTGAAGCCGGCGCGTCGGTTTACTCAGCGTCGGCCTTTGCTGCCGCTGAGTTTCCAGAATTGGATGTGAGCCTGCGTGGCGCCGTCTCCATCGCGCGTCGCTTGCAAGACCCGTTGGCGGAGTTGGTGAAGATCGATCCCAAGGCTATCGGCGTCGGCCAATATCAGCACGATGTCAACCAGAAGGCGCTCGCGCGGTCGCTGGATGCGACGGTGGAGGATTGCGTCAATGCGGTGGGTGTGGACGTGAATACGGCGTCGGCCCCGCTGCTTGAACGGGTGTCAGGTCTGAACAAGGCGCTCGCGAAGAACATCGTCGAGTACCGTGATGCGAATGGTCCTTTTGCGAACCGTACCACGATCCGCAAGGTGCCGCGTCTTGGTGACAAGACGTTCGAACAGGCTGCCGGCTTCCTACGTATCAATGGTGGCGACAATCCGCTGGATCGCTCCTCGGTCCACCCTGAAGCTTATCCGGTTGTCGAGCGCATCCTGGCACGCATAAGCAAAGGTATTGTGGATATCATGGGGCAGTCGGCGGTGCTCAAGGGATTATCACCCGCCGACTTCACCGATGAAAAGTTCGGTGTGCCGACGGTGCGCGATATTCTGACCGAGTTGGAGAAACCGGGCCGTGATCCGCGCCCGGAATTCAAGACGGCCACATTCCAAGAGGGCGTTGAGTCTCTGACTGACCTGCACCCGGGCATGGTGCTGGAAGGCGTGGTCACGAACGTTGCGGCGTTCGGGGCCTTCGTCGATGTCGGGGTGCATCAGGACGGACTCGTGCACGTGTCGGCGTTGGCCAATAAATTTGTCAAAGACCCGCATGAGGTCGTCAAACCAGGCCAGATCGTGAAGGTGAAGGTACTGGAGGTCGATGTGAAGCGCCAGCGCATCTCTCTGACGATGCGTCTCGACGATGCGCCAGGCAGTACGTCCACCTCGGGCCGTGTGCCTGCCGAGGTTTCAGCAAACCCATCACAGAACCAGCGTGACCGGCGCCCACCGACTCCCTCGCGTGCTCCGGAGCGTCAACCACAGCCAGCCGGTACGATGGCGATGGCCATGGCGCTGGCGCGAGCCAAGCAGAAGAAGTAGTAAGTCGTGCGGCGGGCTTGAGGACTGGGAAGTCTCTCATGTGTATCCGGTCTGTCTCGTGTGTGGCTGGACCAGATAGGCCGGATGAGCCCTTGCTCGTCGCGCGTTTCCGCCCGTCTTGCGTCTTTCGCTCGGGCTAGTGCAGAGTCCACGATCTCTAGCTGGCTCCGCCCTCACCGGCTTAGGGCATTCCTTCTAATCGATTCGCATGACATACTATTGGAGGAATTTAGGGGGCTATGTTACACTGCACCCCTTGGTCAGTGTGGCACGAGAGAAAAACCTATACAGGCATCGCCTGAGAAAGCACGTAGACTGAAAGCATGGAAATCAAAGTCTTCAATAATAATGTCGAGAAAGCCCTCAAAATTGCCAAGAAAAAACTCGCGGGGGAAGGACTCTTCCGCGAACTGAAGCGGCGGCGGTTTTACGAAAAGCCGAGCGTCCGAAAGAAATCCAAGCAGCTTGAGGCGCAACGGCGGCGTCAAAAGTTGTTGGCGAAGCGTAAGCCAGAGTAAGCGTCCTTCCACGGGCTCGCCTGCTCGCTTGATTCCCCCTCTCATCAATGACCACAGTCAGTGAAGTCATACCCGACCAACAGAATAAAAAGGGGTCGGGAGTCTTTTATGAAACCCAAGAAAAATAAAATAGGGCAGGCTACTTTCTCGAGCGCTCAGCCTCGCCAGCAGCCCATTGCATCCGGTCCTTGTCGTTCGTGGTAGTCGCTGCAGCTTAGGGGCAGAGAGGACTGGCCGAAGGCGGCTGGATTGTCAGGCTGAGACGAGTTGCGATGGTGGCCGGAGAAGAGGGGCGCGGAAATGATGACGTTCGTGTTTGCGAGCATGATCAGCTCATCAAAGAAGTAAGAAAATCTTACTTTATGGCATCTTGGCAAGGCGAGGTACACGAGCAGTGTGAGGAACCGATTGACCAGGATAGCCGTCCGCTCTGTCCGAGGATCGAAGATCTGATGGTGACGTGAAGGAATCGTCGCTCGGAAATTCTCAGGAACACAGATCGCGGTGGGTTCCTTCTCGTGTTTGCATTCATTTCAACTGTTGTAACTGGAGGTCGTCGAAGTAGGTGACGGCATCCGACTTGGTCCATAGCCCGATCATCCCGGCGTGGAACGTTTCCTCACAGAGGTCGAAGACCTGCTTCCCGTCATAGAAGATGTGTGCACGACAGCCTTGATGAGTAATCCGCAGCGTGTGCCACTGTTTCAGATCAATCGTCTGGTTGAAATTCTGCAACAGGTGTCGAATGCCATTCTCGACCCGATACACACGAATATTTTGTTCTAACGGGTTGGCCCTTGCCAGATAGTAATTGCGATCATCAGCTGCCCGCCAAATCAGGCCGCCCCCCATGTCTGCTTTGCCCTGGATGGGCAAAAACGACACCGCAAGGTTGAGATCAGATGCGATGACGTCCTTGAGCAGTATCACTTTGTAGGCATGTTCGGCTCCCTTGGCCATAAGTTGGGCGAGCACATGCGAGGGACTTTTCGCACGCTCAGTCGCGAGGATCTGCCACTCTCCCGCCATTCGTCCGTCGTACAACGTGCCAATTGAGAATTCGCTAGGTAGGGCGCCTGGCTGCTCACGATCGAAGCTCCATGCAGATGTGGAAGGGCCGGTCTCTGCTTGGGCCGGCATGATCTCGAACCCCAGAGTAGCCGAGACAATCACACTGAGGAGGGATGTGCCCAACCGGTTCATTGAGCGCTTCGCCACGTCACTTCATCCCAACAGAGATGAACGAAGGTTTCAAAGGGAGGAAAATTATTCGTGTTTTGTTCTTTCGACCGGACCCAGAGATCGATTTCCATGCCCGCCGGATCGGTTTCCCCTCCAGACAGCATTCGCTTGACCGGATAGCGCACTTCATGGGTCTTGGGATCGCGGGACCGTTCCATGACCATGAAATGGGCATCGTAATCGTTGTAGAGCACCTGATCGTTCTTGTGCATTGTGGCCTTGCCCCAGCCACCGAGATACAGCCATGTTTTTGGATACAGCGGGTCGCCGTTTCCGGAATCACCATGTTCATAGATCCTTGTCGCAACGCCGCCATCTTGAAACGGAGCCTTCGCGGCAAACCGATCGAAGACGATTCGATATCGGTCCGCGCCCTCGACGAATTCGGCAATGACCTGTCCGCTGTTCGTGAGTTCATTCACCTGGATGTCGATGGACCCTTGCACCGGGATCAGGTGTTTGCCGGCATAGTCGAGGTGGTCCCACGGTGCGCGATCGTTCACGCTTCCGATCAGAGTGGTTCTCTGCCCAGAAAGGTGGAATTGCCCACTATAGTATGGATGTTCAGCGGGCTGAAAAATCCTGGTTCCTTCGTTTTCTTTTGGCGTGCCGAACTGCCCTGCAACAGCAGGGAGCGCGAACATCAGTGCCATGGCCAGCACTGTTGAAGCAATGAAGGGTGCGGCTGTATTTTGTTGAGTTCCCATGGCAATCCCCCTTTGTTGGACAATCTACTGACGCGCGGTTCCCCAGCGGCGATGGAGAAATCGTTCAATGGGAGCGAAGAGCGTTTTATCCACTGCCAGCCCGATGATGACAATGATCAACATGACGCCGATGACTTGATCCATGGCGTTCAGTTCTCGGCCATAGTGTAACAAATGCCCGAGGCCAAAACCGGTCAGAATTGTGACGAAAATCTCAGCCGCCATGAGGGAGCGCCAGGCGAAGGCCCAGCCTTGCTTCATGCCGCTCAACAGCAACGGAAGCGCTGCCGGTAAGACGACGTGTGTCCACGTGTGCAATCCAGTCGAACCCATGCTACGGGCTGCGCGCGTATAAATGGGTGGAATGGTCCGCACGCCGTTGTCGGTCGCAATGATCAGCGACCAGAGGGTTCCCATCACGACGACGAACAGCAGGGAGGCTTCTGTTTGACCGAACCAGAGCAGGGCCAGCGGCACCCAACAGACACTGGGGAGAGTCTGCAGCCCTAATGCGAGGACCCCAATCGTATCCTGGCACCAGCGGGATGATGCGGTGAGCAGTCCCAGTGGAAGTCCGGCAAGGATTCCCAATCCATAGCCGATAAGGAGCCGTTGGACCGTGACCCATGTGGCCTCCAAAAGCGTGCCGTCTTCAGCTGCGGATTGGAGATACCCGAAGACGCTGAGGGGTGAGGGCAGCAAGAGGGGAGACCAGATGTGTGCCTCCACGGCCAGATACCATGCCACCACGAGCAGCACGAAGAATAGAGATGCTGCCAGCCACCGTGCGATCATCCTGCCACCTCGGTCTGGACGTAACCTTTTAAGACACGGGTGATTTCGGTCGAGTAGCGGGCCAGGTCCACGCTGTTGATGTCGCGTGAGCGCGGAAGGGGAATAACGAATTTCTCGCGGATCCGTCCAGGGTTCGGCGAAAACAAAATGACGCGGTCACCTAAACAGACGGCTTCACGCACGTTGTGCGTGACGAAGACGATGGTCTTACGATGTTGACTCCAGATTCGTTGGATGTCCCCGTACAGTTGTTCGCGTGTCAGGGCGTCGAGCGCGCCGAAGGGTTCATCCATCAGGAGGACGGTGGGGGTCGGCGCCAGGGCTCGAGCCAAGGCCACACGTTGTTTCATGCCGCCAGACAGTTCGTGTACATTGGAATGCATGAATTTCTTGAGGCCGACGAGTTCAAGGAAATATTCAGCCTTCTCCCGGCGCTCCGCCGCGCTCAGGCCAGTACTGAGCTTCAAGCCAAACAATACGTTGCCTAAAACGGTCAGCCATGGAAACAGCGCTGCCTCCTGAAACATCATGAGGCGGCGAGGTCCGGGCCCCACGATGGTTTTTCCATCAGCCTGGACCACGCCGTGATCTGGCCGCTCCAATCCGGCAATGATATTGAGCAACGTTGACTTACCGCAACCACTGGGGCCGACAAGACAGACGAACTCTCCTTCTGCAATGTGGAGCGTGACATCGTCAAGGGCGTGGACCTTTAGCGAACTGGTCTGAAACCACTTCGAGACATGTTCGAGGACGAGCTTGGCAGGTACGGTCTTGGCCGAATCGATTTCAGGCGAAGGCATCTTAATTCAGTCTTTCGATGAGCTTGGACAAGTCGGGGGCTGCGCGCATGAATCCCGCTTGCTGGGCATTGGAGATGAAGTGCTGATACTCATCCACAGAGACATCTGTGGTCAGCACGATGCGTTTCCATGCTTGGGCAATCAAGTCAGCCGACACCTCGGCGTGCGTCTCGGCGACCAATTCCTGCCGGACCATCTGCTTGGCCTCATCAGGATGCGCGAGAATCCACTCGGTGAGTTCACGGTGGGCTTGCGCAAACTTCCTGGCTAGCTCCCGCTTGGTCTTGACAAACTTTACGCTCGATACCAGGACGGTAATGCTCTCGCGCGACTGTTCGACGAGCACCTTGCCCCCGGCTTCACGTTCCAGGCGTGAGACCCACGGTTCCACCGTCCATACCGCATCGACTTTTTTCTGCTGAAACAGGGTAAGTTGGTCTGGGTTGGGGGTAGGAACGACGAAAGCTTCTCCACCCGTCTGTGTGATTTTTAACCCCCCATTGGCAAGCCAAGCCCGGCATGCAATGTCCTGCGTATTGCCGAGTTGCGGGGTGGCAATCGTCTTCCCGCGAAAATCGGCAGGCTGTTGCAATCCGGAGTTTGACTGGACGACCAGGGCTGCGCCGCCAGCTGCAGCACCCGCAATAATTCGGGCTTCCTCGCTGTTGGATTTGGCATAAACATTCAACGCTGGACTAGGGCCCACATAGGTCAGATCAATAGAATCCGCCAAGATTGCTTCCATGGCGCTCGGCCCTGCGTTATAGATGTACCACTCGATCTTGACGTCGGCTCCTAGTCGTTCTTCAAACCATCCATGGCCGGTGCGAGACAGATGCTGGGCCACCAAGCCTTGGACATGAGTGATGTTCGGGAAGTGCCCAACACGAATCGTATCTTCCGCGATAGCAACAGGGGCGGTGAGCGGGTTCACAAAGGCCAGTACAGCGTTCAGCGCAATAAGTGCCTTCCATATTGTCTTCATATTCATGAGCCATCCTTCCATGTATGGGGGAGTGAAAGTGGTTGTCTCAAAATGCAAGCTGCACACGAGTAAGGAAGGCGCTTTCGTCCGGACGATCCCGCACATTTGTTCCTGCTGCGTTGATCGGCGACGTGCCGACACCAGTGCCACCATCGAATGTTGTATGCGAATAGTTCAATGCCACTCTTGTGTTTTGATTCAGATACCAGTTCACACCGCCGGTCCAGGAGCGAGCCGATTGTGCACTTGTCGACAAGTCTGCGTATGCGCCGGTAAATGACGTGCCGGTAGGGTCTCTGAATGTGTCGTTATCGAGATTAATTTCGCTATAGCGTGCAACCAATTCCCAGGCGCCCCAGCCTGTTCCGAAATCAAAGTCGTGTTTTGGTTTGACACCTCTAAAGGAGGCATCTTCGCCAGCGAGCAAGTAGGAGACCGCGACTTGCCATGCATCATGACGTAATTTTTTTTGTGTATTCGAGGTGATGTTCGTGTTGGAACCCGTTCCACCTGCTGCAGGCGAACCGCCGGTGGTTAAGCTCACGTCTTGTCTGACTTGAGCATATTCGGCAATGACACCTAAGGGACCGCGGTAATAGTAGGCTTGAGGCGAGAAGCGTAGCCGTTGACCATCATCCACCGCAGCGCCGCTGTATCGAAAAAACACATTTTGGCCATCGGTGAGATAACTTGGCAGGGCGTTTCTTGTCGCGTCTGCGGCAGACGTGTCGGTGAAGTTCAGGTTTCTTTCGCCCTGAGCATCAGTGTACGTGGCGGCCACACCGAAGCCCAAGCCGTTCAACACGGAATAGTCATTTTTAAATGGCGTAGCGAATAGACGCGCGGTGACTTCTTGGCGTCCGTCAAACTCAGTGCCGGTGCTGATGTTGCCGCCGTCACTGACGCCATTAACCAGACCCACGGCGTAATTCAACCTGTCTCCTAAAAGATCGCCATGTACGGCAATGCCGAAGTCGCGATTGGGCAGAATGGCATTGGTGACGTAACTTCTTTCCAGGAACTTGATGTCTGCGCCGCTTTGCAGTCGCTCTAACCCGACAAAACTTTTGAACTTACCCACACGAACTTTGAAGGCCGGATTGAAGTGTGCATCAATGTAGGCATCCACCACTGATGCGTTACCGCCGGCAAATTCAGGAGTAAAGCGGAAATCATATTTGCCGAACAAGGTACCTTCGATGATCGGACGAACGCGGCGGGCCAGCCATGAGTCGGCCGCGTCATGGAATCCATCGGCATCCAGATCACCGGCGCGTTGATCGGTGCGGGTACGAACGTCGTTTGCCCCTTCAAAATAAAGGCGGTGATCGACTTGCAACAAGCCGCGTAGCTTGATGAAGTTTTTGCCATCAGCGGACTCTAATGAGAATCCGGCATTACCGGCCTTCACGACCGACGTTGATTGCTTCGCGGTTGCTGCCGCTTCCTGATCCAGTTCGTGTTTTCGTTTCAAGATCCTGATCTCCTGATCCAACTCCTCAACCCGCTGCTCGATGGACTTTTCGGGCGACCCTGGCTCCTCTGCTTGCGCCGGTAACCAGAATCCGAGAGCGGCGCTGGTCACTGTTGCTACTGCCATGAACAACCATGACTTCCTCATCTGAGAACCTCCTTCTCGTGATGGGAACTTCCGGTTGTCCGGTCAGCGACCAATTAAATTGAGTGATTAATATGTGTGCCGTTTGCCTCCAGTTGTCTGGATGGCGGTATGTCCTCCGTTAATTCCGACAACAGTATGGTGTGGGCACATTCACCTTGTTCATTTCGTAGTCCGTGAAGAGTCCGTGTCGATGCGGATCTTTTCCTTGCGTTCGATCTGGACCACTTTCGAATCGTGGATGACAATTTCCACTGAGCCGTAATGAATCTCTTGAAGAGCTTGAAGGATCTGCTGCGTCAATTGACGGTGAGTCTCATCTACGGGCCCGTTGGGGTGTTGCCGAGTGGTAGCCATTTCTTCTTCTCTTTCACTTCCCAGATTGAACGTCCGATACACTACTGTTCCGATCGTAATTAAGTGTTATATTTATAGTGTAAGTGTATAAACTTTGTCAACAATATAAAATTTATAACTTTAATAACGTAATTTGCGCATATTAAAATCTATCAGCGATATAATTTATCCCATAAGTGATACATTGTGAGACATTATACTTGACATATAGCAAGTACTATTGCTATTCAGTGGCCATGAAAGCTCCGAAGAATTCGCTCGAAACGTCCCCCAAATTTTCCAATCACCTCAAATCGCTCCGTATGCAGAAAGGCTTCTCGCAAGGCGAGTTGGCTGCTCGTGCGGGCATCACGCGGCAGGCGGTGTCTTCAATTGAATCGAATTTGTATTTACCGACCACGGCTGTTGCCCTTCATTTGGCTTCGGTGCTGGCTTGCCGCGTTGAAGATCTTTTCAGCATCGGGACAACCGAAGACATCGTCGAGGGCAAATTGATCGGCCATCTTCCGCAACACGACGTGAAGGCATCACCCATCCGAGTGAAGGTGTCGACGGTGGGTTCGAGGACAGTCGTACGCCCGGTAACCGGATTGGGCGAGATGCTTTCCTTTACCGTTCCAACTGATGGGTACGTCGTCGAGGCGCATGGTCAGACCTCGGGTGCAACGGTGCGAGTGAAACTTTCGCGCGATCGTCAGGCGATTGAACAAGCCATCTCGGTGGCCGGCTGTGATCCAGCGATCTTCCTGGCAGGTGAGCACATGCGACGGCGCAAGGACCAGACCTCCGTGGTCGGCTGGACGATGGGAAGTATGGCGGCGCTTCGGGCTTTGCAGCAGGGTGAGGTTCATGTCGCAGGGCTGCATCTTTTCGATCCAACGACGGGGGAGTCAAACTTGCCGTTCCTACGGAGAGCGTTGAAAGTTTCGAACTATGAGGTCGTCACATTTGCGACGTGGGAAGAGGGCTTGCTCGTTCGAGCGGGTAATCCCAAGTCTATTCGAGCAGTCAGCGACATCGCCGATCCCAATGTCACGCTTGTGAATCGAGAAGAAGGGGCGGGGGCCAGGCTGTTGCTGGATCAGCGGTTGCGCGCAGCGGGAATCGTTTCGGATCAGGTCAAGGGCTATCACACGATCGTCGCGTCGCATTTCGACATCGCGCGCGCGATTGCAAGCCGTCAGGCGGATGTCGGGATCGGGATTCGATCCGCGGCGCAACTCTTTGAACTCGACTTCGTTCCTCTTCAAGCTGCGCGATACGACCTTGTCGTGCCCAAAGCGTATCTGAAGTCCCATCCGACGTTAGCCCATTTGTTCGAGACGCTTGTTAGCCGCCCGTTTCGAAATGAGATTGAGGCGCTGGGAGGGTATGACACCAGCGAAACAGGAAAGCTCCATGCGTTGCGTGTCGGCTGACAACCATACGGATACATAAATAGTTCACGAATTGCGGTTGCGGATAAACAGAGGATCTATGGCCAGTAACAGATGCTGGTGCGCCTTTCTGAGCGCCCTGATTATCCTTGTGTGGGCGGGCTCAGTGAGGGCCGTCGAGTATGGCGAAATGGTGCAGAAAGACGGAAAGTGGGTGTTTCAGAGCACGGAAGATCCTGTGTTCAAACTTATGCGCGACAAGGGGCTGATCACGAACGAGAAATACCTCGAAGTCTCCGCGCAAACCGGAAAGAGCTGGATCGAGCCTGCCGATGCGGTCCTCAATCAACGAAAGGAACTTGAATGGAGCCGCTACTTGAAGACCGCCATGCACTTACCAGATTGGGTGGATCTGGGCATCGAAAACCGCACTCGATTTGAATCATATGATCATCCCTGGCGGACGAGCCAGAATATTGGAAATGGGAGCACTGACCCCCAAATCGCTCTCCGGTCACGGCTGCGTGTTGGATTGGGAGGCAATGGTCCCGTGCGGTTCCTTTTTGAAGGGCAAGATGCGCGGGCTTATTTGGACAGGGAGCGAGGAGATTTCAGAGATACTACGACCGTGAACGAATATGACATCTTACAGCTACTCGGATCATTGACCCTGAACAATGTTGGAGGAAGCGGATTGCGGACCGATGTGCATTTCGGGCGCATGACGATGGACTTCGGCCGTCGCCGGCTGATCGCACGAAACGATTTTCGAAATACCTCGAACGCATTCGATGGGGTCCATTGGCAGATCGGCAGGGACAAGACCTGGCGGGTTCGCGGGTTTTTTGTGGAGCCGGTCATTCGGGATGAAGTGAGCCTCGACAGGCAACACGACAAGTCCATATTTTGGGGAGCCTACTTGGAGAGCAGGCATTTCCCATGGTTCCAGATGGATGCCTACTACTTGGGCTTGAATGACCAACGTGTGGCCACCGTTGCTGACCATCGCACGTACTCCACCTACGGCCTTCGCCTCTATAAAGACCCCAAGCAAGCCGAGATGGACTACGAGCTTGAGAGTGCCTGGCAGACTGGTACCCGTGGAGTCACGGACCATTTCGCTCATTTTCAGCATCTGGATTTGGGGTATACGTTCGATGCTCCATGGTCCCCTCGATTCCTGGTTCACTACGACTATGCCAGCGGAGACCGCAACCCTGGCGACGGCCAGGACGAAGGATTCGATACCTTGTTTGGGGCTCGACGATTCGAATATGCGCCGACGGGAACCTTCGGCCCGTTTTTTAGAACTAACCTCAGTTCCCCAGGGTGGCGGATGATCGTGACACCGTCCCAAGACTGGACCATTCAGCTCAAACAGCGATTCTGGTATTTGGCTGAGAGCACAGACAGTTTCGGAAGTTCCGGCTTGAGGGATTCCACCGGAGGATCTGGGAACGATCTAGGACACGATCTGGAACTTCGTGTGAATTGGGCCGTCAGTAGCAACATGTTCTTTGACGCCGGGTATGTCCATTGGTTCAAGGGATCGTATTTTGACCGGCTTCCCGCATCCGCCAATTTTCCCGCTGGCGGGAACAAAGATTCGGATTATTTTTATCTGCAGATGAGAGTCAGATTATAGCGAGGTTAGCCCATGATTCGAGTCATTATCGCGTTGTGTCTGTTCGTGATTACAGGCCTGAACGTTGCGGTTGCTGAAGAAATCACGATAGCAGCGGCATCAGATTTGAACTTCGCTTTTCGGGAGATCGTCGCCGAGTATGAGAAAAACACCGGCAATCAGGTGAGACTGACGCTTGGATCTTCCGGCAATTTCTTTGCGCAAATTCAAAATGGCGCGCCGTTCGACCTCTATTTTTCAGCCGACATTGCCTATCCCAGAAAATTGGAAGAAGCCGGCTTGACCGTTCCTGGCTCGCTCTATCCCTATGCCATCGGGCGGATTGTCTTGTGGGCTGGCAAGGATTCGCATCTCGATCTCTCCAAGGGACTCGCGGTTCTGCAAGAGCCGACGATCAAGAAGATTGCCATCGCCAATCCCAAACATGCTCCCTACGGTAGGGCGGCAGTGGCTGCGATGCAATATTTCAAGGTCTATGACCTGGTCAAGGACAAGCTTATTTTGGGAGAGAATATCTCGCAGGCGGCGCAGTTTGTTGAATCCGGGGCGTGCGACGTTGGAATCATCGCGTTATCTCTGGCGGCGGCTCCTGCCATGAAGTCCAAGGGGACGTATTGGGAGGTTCCCGCAGAGGCCTATCCGGCTCTTGAGCAGGGTGCTGTGATGTTGAAGCCGTCAAAAAGTCCGGAAGCCGCGAGGCAGTTTCTTGAATTCATCCAAGGCCCCAACGGGCAAGAGATCCTGAAGCGCTATGGATTCATCGTTCCCTCGAATTAAGCGATGAACTGGATTGCGATAGCGGTTACCTTCAAGCTTGCGCTGCTGACGGCGGTGGTGCTGCTGGTTGTCGGATTGCCCATCGCGTACTGGCTCACGTTCTCCAAATGGCGATGGAAGTTTATTGTCGAGTCGGTGGTCGCGTTGCCGCTTGTGCTGCCTCCGACGGTGTTGGGCTTTTATATTCTGGTCGCGATCGGTCCGCATAGCCCGGTCGGTCGATTTTATAGCGACGTAGTTGGGCATCCGCTCCCCTTTACCTTCGAAGGGCTGCTCCTCGCGTCGATTCTCTACAGCCTGCCGTTTGCCGTTCAGCCATTTGCCGCAGCCTTTGCACAAGTCGACCATCGGTTGATCGAAGCCTCCTGGACGCTCGGGGTGTCGAAGCTCAAGACATTTTTTCGTTTGATTATTCCGTTGTCGGCGGCGGGCCTCATCACCGGGGCGGTCCTGAGTTTCGCACATACCTTGGGGGAGTTTGGTGTCGTGCTGATGGTCGGCGGCAACATCGAGGGAGAGACGCGGACGGTCTCGATCGATATCTACGATGAGGTGCAAGCGCTCAATTATGCTGGGGCTGCCAAGACGGCGCTGTTGCTCCTCGCGGTTTCGTACGGCGTGCTGTTGCTGGTCTATGCAATGAATCGAAAGGTCTGGGCGGTATGGCCGCAGCGTTGACGGTTGATTGCCGCAAGACCTTTCCCGGCCGGTTTACGACTGCTGCGCAGCTGGTCCTCCCGCTGGATCATCCACGAGTCTTGATTCTCTTCGGGCCATCAGGATCTGGGAAAACGACCTTGTTACGTTGTCTTGCCGGGCTGGAATGGCCGGATGAGGGACGAATTCAATTCGGTTCGACAACCTGGATCGATGTGGCTGCGAACATTCGCCTGTCGCCGCAGGCGCGGCGGATCGGCTACATGCCGCAGGACTATGCGCTCTTTCCTACGCATACGGTGACCGGCAACATTGAATATGGATTGAGCGATCTGCCGACTGCGGCGCGACGGGAGCGAGTCCATGAACTGCTTGCGTTGTTGCAACTTCAAGGACTGGAACAAGCCAAGCCGGCGCAGTTGTCCGGTGGGCAACAGCAACGCGTCGCGCTTGCGCGCGCGATCGCCAGACGACCGCAGCTCTTGTTGCTCGATGAACCCCTGTCGGCCTTGGATGCGCCGACACGCTCACGCTTGAGCGGAGAACTGCGAGCACTGTTGACACAGTTGCACATCCCTGCTGTCGTCGTCACGCACGATTGGGCCGAAGCCCTCACGCTTGGGGACACCATTGCCGTGATGAACGCGGGACAGGTTCTTCAGGTCGGCTCTCCTCAGGAGGTCTTCTCAAGGCCTGCCAATGCGGAGGTAGCGCAGATTGTTGGGATTGAGACCGTCGTGCAGGGTCTCGTCGTTGCGAACGACAATGGGTTAGCGACGGTGTCGGTCAACGGGACGACGCTCAAGGGTTTAGGCGCGGACGTGAGCGGCTCGGCTGTGTACGTGTGTATTCGTGCGGAAGATGTCTTGCTTGAGCAGGCAGGGAGTGGCATCACCAGCGCGCGCAATCACCTGTCCGGCCTGGTGACCGAGATATTGCCGCAAGGTGTATTGGTGACGGTCACGGTCGATTGCGGGTTTTCCCTGCGGGCGATGATTACAAGGGGAGCTAGGGAAGACCTTGGCCTCGAAAGAGGCTCAACAGTTGTGGCGGCGATCAAAGCCGGCGCTGTGCATCTGGTGCCGAGATCAGGCTAGAACATACCTGCGATGCCGGTAGAGATTTTTTCCTGAATAATCGGCGTGGCTTCTGGAATATCGAGATCTTTTTGTCGCACGTGGCCGACCATGCGCATCTGCTGAACTTTCGGCCCCGCCGACGCCTGGCCTCCCACGGGCTGGCCGAGTGGCTTGCCCATCTTGCGATCAGTAATCTGCACGTCGGTGACGCACAGATAAATGACGCCTTCTTCTTTCGGAGCTTGTTGCATTTGCATGCCAGGGAAGCCGCCTCCTCCACCCATGCCCCTCATGGCCTGCGCCATCATCGCATTCATATCCGGCATGCCTCCGCCCATCGGCATCCCGCCCATGCCTTCCCTGCCTGCGTTTGAGGCCGAGGCCATCACTGTTCCGCCGCTGCTGATTCCTGCGCCGAATCCGGCCTTGGCCACCGATTCCGGTGCGACCTCATCGGCCGCTTTGTGGCAATAGACCACCTTGGCCTGGATCCAATAGTTCGCCTGTTGCGGGTCGGCGGTCAGCTGGTAGCCTTTCGCCGTGAGCTTGGTCTGGATATCGCTGAGTGTGACGGCCTGATTTTCTGAAATGTTTCTCAGCTGCAGATACGCGGTTCGTTGTGTGCTGGGATCGAGGAACACGGTGTTGCTGTTCATGAGCCCGGTGCGGATGATGTTGGAACAGCCGGTGATCAGGCCGCATACGCATAGGAGAAGGAGCGGCCTCGTGAAGCGTGAAGCGTGAAACGTGAAACGAACGGATGAGTCTGTCATCAGAAATTTCCTGCAACGGAGGCGCTCAGTTTCTGTTGCAACAAAGGCGTCGCTTCCTTTTCGTCGAGTTTCTTTTGATGCACGTCGGCGGCGAGACGGGTCTGGTAGACACCTGCTTGCCGGCCTGTTTCTGTTTTCATGCCGACTGGAACCGATGGCGTGGCGCCCTGCTCGGTAATTTGTATATCAGCGACACAGGCATAGTTTACGTCGTCGGGCATCTTGGGTGTCGACGAGGATGAGCCGAAGAGACTGCCGACAGCGCTTCCGATGCCTTCAACCGCACTCAAGCCCATGTCAGCGGCGGTCCCTATCAGCGCACCCTGCGGTCCGGCCATACTGGCCATACCGGTCAGACCGTGTAGCCCGCTCATCATAGTCGATCCAAATCCTCCCCCATAGCCGCTTGCGACGATGCTCTCGACTGGCATCTCCGTCTTGGTGATGTTGCAGTAGACGATATTCGCCAGGACAACGTAATGTGCCACGTCGGGATCTTGGAGGATCTGATAGCCTTTGGCGGTCAGACGCGTACCAAGATCGGTGAGCGAGACATCCTGGTTGTCGGACGAATTTCGCGCTTGAATGAAGACGGTCTTCTGTGTGCTGGGTGGCAGGAAGAACGTGTTGCTGGTGATGAGGTCCGTGTCTTTAATATTGCCGGCGTATGCGGTAAGTGGGAGGCTGAGAAGTATGGGCAACATGAGATACCGCATGACCCGCCTCCTGCTCGATGAGTGGGGGGATTGTACGCGGAATGTTCATCCTACGGCAACAGCGAAACGGTACTCCACATCTGTTTTCAACGGTCTGGCCGAACCAACACCCGTCGTTCCCATCACAGAATTAGGCTCTGCGGCGGTAAGCGGGCGTATCACTGTTCCTGGTGCGATAGAAGATATTTTTCTGACCGGTGGGTCCCCAGCCCCACTCCACTCAGGGGATACTTGGTCTTTCCACAGCTTCTGTGGATAACTCTGTTCATAAGCTTGCGCAGTAGTGAATTTCCCTCCAATTTCGCTATTCAAGAGACGTCTTTGCCTAGAAATTAGGCATTGGTCCCACAACGACAACACCACAAGATATGGTGGTCCTAGGGGTTAAACCCAACAGAAACGTCAAATACTAGATATCCATTGACGTTGCTGTGTCGGTGCGATGAATCGCCCATCCTATCGCGATGTCTCTTGCTTGGTTATACACAGGCTCTACGCCAGACAGGCTTTTCTCCTCCATTATTAGGGAGTCAAATAAATAAGCTTGACAGTCTAACACGGCATGTGTAACCATTGGATACATCGTGAAACCTGCAGATCTTAAACGAGTGCGAGAACAGTTGGGGCTTACGCAACAGCAATTGGCTGATGCGTTGCAGACAACGCGCGTATCGGTGGCGCGCTACGAAACGGGAATGCGTCGTATTCCTGGGATGGTACAGGTGGCAATCGGTCAACTCAGCCGATCCAGGGAAATTCCCATGGCAGGGATGGTGGCGGCTGGTGCACCGATTGAGGCGTTCCCTCAATCAGAATTGATCGAAGTCCCACCCAGCATGTTACGTGGCGGCAATACCTTTGCCCTCCGCGTCAAAGGGGAGTCTATGAAAGACGAGGGTATTCTTCCAGGCGATCTTGTGGTGGTGCGAAAACAGGAGACGGCCAGGAACGGGCAGATCGTCGTTGCGCTGGTCAATCAAGAAGCGACTATCAAGACCTACTTCAAGAAGGATTCGCATATTGAACTGCATCCGGCAAATGCGACGATGCAGCCGATTATTGTGAGGTCTTCAGATACGTTTCATATCGAAGGCATTCTCATCGGCGTGATTCGGCATTGTACAGTCTAAGAGTCTGCGGGAAAACTATAGTGCCCAGTAGGGAGTTAATGATCCATTTAGCTAGGGCAACAGGAGAACCGCGTGCAGGATGCTCAAAAGGCCTGTCCAGTAAGGCCGAAGCGAACGAAGAGGCGAGGCGTACGCTTCGGTGCGTCGAGCCTCTGAGCGATGCGAGAACGACGCTGGCGGGTTTTTTAGCATCCTGCCAATGAAAGAAGGGAGGACGTGATGTTCACAGCAGAAAGATCTTATCGGGTAGAGCGCCTCATTGACTTGGAGCGAACAGTGGATTTCTTGAAGGGGCAGGTTCGTAAGATGCAAAGGGAGTTGTATCGGGCCAAGGTGGAACGGCTTTCTGTTCGGCTGTGGCGAAATCTGGTGAGTCGCAAAGGTGGGCAAGAGTTTATGTCAGCCGTGTGCAATCGGCGCGTTCGTCCGAACACGAAGATGATATCCAATGTTAACCCAAGAGCATAGGACGGACATGTCGCTTGCCGGCGCCTGTTCTGACTGTGGCGCGGTGGTCCAGCGCCGAATCGTCTGCGTCGATGGGATGACCCATTCAACAGTCGAACTGTGCGAGCGCTGTTGGAGTGCCTCTCAGCAGCGGCAGGTTTTCGCAGGTGGGTGCTGTGGATAGAAAGGCTGGGCGAGCACTGTTGCCGACTTGCATGTGACGCTCTGCCCGCGATGGGGTTGAGACGCCAAGGAAATTTGGTGGCGGTGCCCCGGATTGAACGGGGGACCCGCGGCTTATGAGTCCGCTGCTCTACCAACTGAGCTACACCGCCAGGAAGGATGGTATGCAATCTTGACAGGATACAGGAATGATTTGGAGACTGTCTAGCCCGACGCGCAACAAGCGCGAGACGAGCAAAGAAGTTCTGAGTTGTATGAAACTAACTCACAACTTAGCACTCACCACTGCTTGGTTGGTTCTGTCTCACCGTTCCGGTAGACTCGCCGCATGACTCACCTGCTTCCTTCTTCCTGCGAACGGGCCATTCTGGAACAATTCCTCAAGGCGGAGGCCATGGCATTGTGGGCGGTACGTTCTGCTCAAGCGCAAGACGTTCCCTGCGGGGTGTTGGAGTTCTTGCGCCGTCATGAGGAGGAAGAAGCGCAGCATCTCAAACAGTTTGAACTGTTGCTAGGAACGAGTTCGCACGGGAAGACGGTCCTTCCTCGTATGCCCAATCAATGGAGGGTGCTCGCGGTGCATCTTTACGGATATGAAGCGTTGGGATTAGAATTTGCGAGACTGCTAGTCGGCTTGAGGCCCGATCTGACCTCGATTTTGGAAGATGAAGAAGTGCATGTGGGTTTTTTCGAACATGAAGTCCGCGCCATCCTTGTGCATGGAGGATCCGCCGCTGATGGTGCGCGGCAGGCTGCACAGTCCTGGAGGCGCCGGTTGCCTCGTACGGTCGATCGCTATCTTCACGATGAGAGTCTCGCGGCGTTTCGGGATGAACTGCAGCAACATATTCTCGACGTGATCGACGCGCGCTTTGTTGCTGTTGGATTGTCGGCGCGCATGCCGTTAGCTTGAACAGCCCTAACGACTAAACAAAGAAACGACGAGCCCATCAAGAAGCTCGTCGTTCTTGCCTACATCAAGAGAAATGGTGCATGCTCTTTAGCGGAACATTGATTGGTGTTAGTAGGCTTTCCTGCATGCTGCCATATTCCTTCCACCACAAGGCTTGGACGTATTCGATACATGAGTAGTTTGTGTGTGTACCATTGATTTCATCCGCGCCTGCTTCTTCAAATCAATCTGGACCGCATAGCCTGTACTAAAAAAGAAGAGTGAGAACAATAGCGCAGCACTGACTGAGAGCAGTGCAAATTTCCTATCCATGACTCCCTCCCTAAAATTGGTTTCATTGACTCCTCTTGGCCACTGCTCATCAGCAATCGACGTGCCAGAAGGCCAGTTCGAGCTATTTGCACGGTTAGCAGTTGATTTGTTTGGGTTTAGCGCGGCTGTCGTGACGGATGCCACTCCGAGCGCCGTGGAAATTAACCAAGTAATGTCAGGTTGAGACACAAATTTGCGTGTGTTCAGTCTCGGGCGGTATCTGTCCAGAAATGGGTATGAAGGAGGGGTGATGGAGTGTGTATTGTTGCGGCATGGCATTGCGGTGGAGCGGGATGAATGGGAAGGAACGGACGGGGATCGTCCTCTGACTGAGCGCGGGGCTAAACGCGTGGCGCAGGCGGCGGTTGGGTTGAGCCGACTCGATGTGCAGCCGACTCACGTGTTCTCGAGCCCTTTGATTCGGGCGATTGAGACGGCAAATATTGTGCATAGCTCGCTGCGTGTGTGCCCGGCAATGCACGTCGTTGATGAACTCCTGCCCGATGCGCCGCCCAATCGGCTCCTCTCCATTCTGCGCAAACTTCCGCCGGAGTCCTGCGTGCTGTGCATCGGTCATGAACCACAACTCGGGATGGCTGCAAGTGTCTTGCTGTTCGGGCGGGTCTCTGTCTCGTTTCCCCTGAAGAAAGCCGGGGCTTGTTTGATCGACCTGTCGATCCCGGCCAAGCCAGTTCGAGGCATTCTTCGTTGGTGGCTGACGCCTGGTCAGTTGCGAGCCATGGGGAAGGGCCATAAGTTGTGAGTGTTTAGTTTTGAGTTCTGAGTTGTCCGGAACTAACTCCTCACTCAGAATTCCTAATTCATTACTTAGAACTCAAAACTCACAACTCAGAACTGCTTTCTCCGGGTGGTTTGCTCGCTACGTCTCTCTTTTGGAGTAGTTTCGTGAGGTAGGTTCGTTGAAGGCCGAGTTCTTCGGCTGCTTTCGTTTGATTCCATCCATGTTTGTGCAACGTCTCTTCAAGGATTTTCCGGCTATAGGCGTCCATGCGCTCATGGTAGTGCCGAGGAGCAGATCCTGTCTCGGCATCGCCTGGCGAATGGGAAATCGAATCGGCTAAGTGCAGGTGTCCTGGCTCAAGAGTATCTTCGGAACATAAAATGAGCGCGCGTGTGAGTACATTATCCAACTCGCGGACGTTGCCCGGCCACTGATACAGTTGCAAAGCCCGCAAGGCGGGGTCACTCAAATCGCAGGGGCCGCGTGTTCCCATGTGGGCTGCGCGTTTAAGAAAATGTTTGACGAGTGCAGGGATATCGTCCATCCGCTCTCGCAGGGGCGGGAGGGTCACGGTAATCACTGCGAGCCGGTAATAGAGATCTTCACGGAACGTATTCTGCTGGATCGCCCGTCGAATGTCTTTGTTCGTGGCCGCGATGAAGCGCACATTGGTGCGAACCGACTGGGTTCCGCCCACACGAAAGAACGTCTGATCCTGAATGACCCGCAGGAGGCGGCTTTGTAACGGAAGCGGCATGTCTCCGATTTCATCAAGAAACACCGTCCCTCCCTCTGCCACCTCGATCTTGCCTGGTTCCCGTTTGACCGCTCCGGTGAATGAGCCCTTTTCATGGCCGAACAGTTCGTTCTCGAGGAGATGCTCCGGCAGCGCCGCGCAATTGACCGCGATAAAGGGTTTCGAGCGGCGCGGGCTCCAACGATGAATGGCGCGAGCCACGACTTCCTTCCCCGTACCGGTCTCACCGAGCAGAAGGACGGTCACATCGGCTGACGCGGCTTGTTTGGCAATCGTGAGTTGCGTGGCCAGTTTGGCATTGGTTCCAACAAGGTGATCATATCGATCATCGACTTCTTGACGAAGGACATCGACCTGCCGGTGGAGCGCCACAATGTCCAACGCTTTTTTGACCACGACGGTCAAGTGGTCGGCGCTGAACGGTTTCGTGATGAAATCGAATGCGCCAAGCTGCATGGCCTGAACGGCGCGCTCGATGGTGGCAAACGCAGTGAGGATGACGATGAGGGGTGTGGTGTAGGTTGCGCTCGGATCCTCTTCGGTGCGCCGCTCGCCGTGCGAGGAGTTTCTCACCCGCGCTAGGATCTCCAGCCCGGAGAGGAACGGCAGCTCCAAATCTAAGAGTGCGAGATCGAAGTCTCCTTCTTCAATCAGACGCAGCGCCTCTTTGCCGTTCGCAGCGGTGACGGGCTCATGCCCCATTGAGGCAATGCGATCTTTGAGTCCGTGAAGAATATCGGGGTCGTCGTCGACAATTAGAATTTTGGCGCGCATGGTATCTGATTCAGGTGTTTAGGCTGAAGACTGAAGGCTATTAGCCAGGTCCTCAGAATTGGAAATCATGCACTCATTCTTTCGGAAGGCCGAGCTGAATTGTAGTCCTTCAGCCGTCAGCCTATCAACCTTCAGTCTTTTCTTTCAGCCTTCAGCCTATCTACCTAGCTGCAAACAGGCACGGTGAAGTAAAAGCGAGTGCCGGCCCCTGGCGTGCTCTCCACCCAGATGGTGCCTCGATGCATCGTCACCAGGCTTTTTGTAATGAAGAGTCCCAGCTGAGTTCCCTGAGCAGCAGGGAGGGAAGACGGCAGCTTGGAAAACTCCTGGAAGAGTTTTTCCAGCTGGCCTGGATCAATCCCGCAGCCGGTATCGGCAACACAGGTTTGGACAAAGCCCTCTGGGGTCGTCTTGAATTCGACGGTCACTCGGCCGCCTGCCGACGTGAATTTGATGGCGTTGCCGATAAGATTCCAGAGGATCTGTTCTAGTTTGTCGCCGTCCCCCTGGATTGCTGGAAGCTCATCGGCATGCACGATCTCAAGTGTCACCATTTTTTCAGTTGCGACGGTGCGTAAACTGTCAGCGACCAAGAGGGCTGTAGATTCAATGCATATCGGTGTGAGGCGGAGCACGTCTTTTTTAGAGTCCAAGCGGGACCAATCGAGCAATTGATTAATGATTCGGGTGAGCCGATTCAAATTATGTCCGATGCGAGTGAGGTAGGTCAGTTGTTGTTCGCTGACGGGTCCTGCAATACCGTCGCGCATATTGTCTGCAAAGCTGCGGATCACGGTCATGGGGGTGCGGAGCTCATGGGATGCGACAGAGAGAAACAGCGACCGCCTCCGGTCCTGTTCCTGAAGTTGTTCGTTGGCGACAGTCAATTCCTTTGTACGTTCTGCAATACGTTGCTCGAGGTTTTCCGTCAGTTCTTCGAGGTGGGCATAGGCGTTGGCATTGTCGATGGCCGCGGCCACGTGACCTGCAATCGTCATCAGCATGTGGAGATCCTCATCCGTGCAGGGTTGTGCGCCCCGGTCTGCGGCGAGGTACCCGATAATTTGGTTCTGGCTCTGGAGCGGCACTGCGACGAAGGACGTCACCTCGGCGTGGCGAGCCAACTCTAGTATCGGTGGGTGCAAGCGATCGGCCACGGCCTCAACATTCTGGATGAGTAAAGGCTTGCCATGAATCAACAGGTCGGCTCGGAGGCTGCCATCGTCCTGGATCGGGATTTCATAATTGCGCGCTGCCTCCGCAATGTCCGGCGAAACTCCCGCGATCTGGGCCACATACGCCGTGTTTCGTTCGCGACGCCGCAGCATCACAAACATCCGCGTAAAACCCCGATTGGCGATCAGGAGATGCTGGACGGTGTTGAGAATCTGGTCCAAGTCCAGCGTCCGGGCGATGGCTGTACTGACTTGATGTAACGAGGTCAATTGACCGACCTGGTGTTCGATGGTCGCCATGTTCATTGTGATGGCGAGGTTCCTTTCCGCCAATGACTCGGTCATGAGATTGAACGCGCTCGTCAGTTGGCCGATTTCGTCGCGGGTGGAGGGAATGAGGGGCATAGGCGAGCGTCCCTCGGCCACTTGTTGAGCGACCCCGGCGAGGCTTATGAGTGGCTTCGTGATACGGAGTGAGAGCATGTAGGCGCCGAACGCGCTTGCGCCGATGATGAAGGCGGTAAAGACGAATATATTTCTGATCATCTCTGCAAGTTCGTATTCCAGGTGTGCGTTGGTTAATCCTATTTGGACCACACCAGATACAAGTGACTGCTGCGTCCGGGATGAGCCGGCGCGCCCTTCCTCCAACTGAAGGAAATTGGAAGGTAGCGAGGAGCTCCCTGATTCCGTTCGAAGCACCGGCATGGCAAAGTCGTACACCTGTTCTTTCCATGCAAATCGATCTTTGAGTGTGTTCGAGATGAGCAGGGGTGTGATCTGAGGAGCGGTGCTCGATAATGTCAAGAGCTGTTTCGCGATCTGACTGTCGGGGTAGAGAGGGTGACCTACTGATCGCATAAGATTAGAGGAGGATTGGCGTGCTCCCTTCGTGTACTGAGCGAGCACAGTTCCGTCTGGGCGGGTGATCACCACATAGACCACCTCCTGGACCGCCACGAGGCTGTCAATGAATTGTTGGAGCGTGATGCGATCTTCGGCCACGAGGCCCGCATATCGGAACCCGGCATTGTTCACCACGCTCGTGAGGAGAATCGTTCCCAGTTGCTGGAGGTTTTTGGTCATCGCCTCTCGCCTCTCCAAGATGTAGTACCAGCTCAAGGTCGAACAGGCGATGATGAGAATGAAACTGAAAAATAACACCAACTTTGTACGCAAGCTGAGGTATCCGTGCGAGGGTAGTGCCATCGGAGCCTTGAATTCTTCCGACGGGTCAGGAGCGCTCACTTGCACGGTCGAGTTAATATGTTTCATCGATGAGACTCGTCAGCCCATTTGAAAACGTAATGCCGAGGAACTTCGCAGTGTTGAGATTGACAGTGATCTTGAGTCGCTCGATTGGAACCGGGTCGAGCGGCAGCTGCCGCTCCCCGTCGAGAATGCGTTTCACGAGCAGTCCTGTCTCTCGACCGACATCGCCGTAATTGACGGACATGCTGAGCAGCGCTCCCAGACGTGTGAATTCTGGTGAGAACCCGATCACGGGTATCTGGCGTGCGAGCGCTGATTCAAGGATGAATCGTACGGACTCGTTCGTCAAGACCGTGGAATCCGGCATGAGCCAGAGGGCTTGAACATCCGAGAGCAGCGTCCGCAATTGCTGGGGGACATCCTTATCGCTCTCGACGGGAAGCCCCTTTACTTGAAAGTCGGAGCTGGGTGCCTGCCGCACCGCGTCCTTGACTCGAGAGGAGGTTTTGGTGGGATCATAGAGCGTCCCAAGATGGTGAAGGGTCGGCAGGAACGCCCGTATGATCTTCAGCTGTCGGTCGATGGGGACCTCAAGGAGCGTACCGGTCATGTTATCGGCTGTGAGCTGATGCTTGAGCGGGTCCAGGATCATCATATAGACGATCGGGATATCTATGATTTCTACTTTCGCTGCCAACGCGGCCTTGAGCCCCACGGCGACGACCAGTGACGCATTCGATGCCCGCAATTTACGCGCAAGCTTTTTCCCCAGTTCCAGGTCGCCTTGCACATCGTATTCGGTATAGACCGCTCCAATCGGACCCGTGGCTTTTAGGCCTGCAATGGCCTCGCGATAGGCTGCGATGTCGGAAGACCTCAGAATAGCAATGTCCATCGCCAAGGTTTCGGACATACTGAACGTACTGAGGGCGAGCAAGATGACGAGCCCCACCATTGCCCGGGCGGCTGCATTTGTGAAACGTGAAACGTGAAGCGTGAAGCGTGAAGCGTCCGAATCCGGAAACGAACGACGAGCGGGACGGGTGAGACCGTTTGAAGGCTGAAGGCTGAAGGCTGAGGGGTTCGGAACTACGAACTTCAAGTCGCGCCTTTCTCTCATGTCTTGCGCTTCACGCTTCACGCGCCGCCGGCTATGGCGTGGACTGTTCCCAATATATGCAACGCGTGTCCGTCGCGATCTCGAATGATCTTACCAGTCCAAACGCACCATTGGACGCTGCCGTCTGGATGCAGGACGCGATGTTCAAATCTCACATCGGCGCGTTGGGACTCCATCGTGTGGCGCATGGCAAGCACAACAGCCTCACGATCGTCTGGGTGGACGAGTGCGAGCAAGGCGCTCTGTGTGCCGCGGGCCGATCCAGGAGCCATACTGAGCAAGGTGTCGACCTCTGGCGACCAGAAGAGTTGACCGGTCTGGAGGTCCCAGTCCCAGAGCCTCACCGGCGCAGCGGTCAGTGCAAGACGGCGGCGCCGGTCACTGGCATGGAGCGCATCTTCGATGCGCTTCCGCTCGGTGATGTCGGTGGAGATGCCGCCAGTCGCATAGGGTTTACCGGTATCGTCGCATAGCGGGAATTTGATCGAGATGTAGGCATGAAGGCCGTCGGAATGGGGCGCGTATTCCTCATATTCCACCGCGCGGTTCCGTTCCAACACCGCCACATCATTGGCGCGAAACGCATCGGCGATGTCCTTGGGGAAAATCTCGTGATCGGTATACCCGATAATCTGGTCCATGGTGAGGTGAAAGAGCTGTTCAAATCGGCGATTGATGAGAAGATACCGGCCATCGGTGTGTTTCACATAGATCACGGCGGTGGTGTTATTGACGATACCTTGGAGGAGTTGCTCGTTCCGGCGAAGCGCATGCTCTGTGCGCTTGCGATCAGTCACGCACTGGAGGGAGCCGGCCATGCGGACGGCCTGACCGGCGTCGTTCCAGATGGCCTGGCCACGGGCGCGGAACCAGCCATACTCTCCTGCCTTAGTGAGAAGCCGGTATTCCACATCGTAGGGAACACGGCGCTCGATATGGGCTGTCACGGCAGCGAAGACGCGGCCGGTATCCTCGGGATGAAGCCGGGAAGTCCAGCTTTTCAACACATCTGGGAATTCCTCGTCGGTATAACCCAGCATGGCTTTGACGCGAGGAGACCACCATATCGGTGTGCGCGGCGAACTCCACGGCTCGTTTGACAGGAACCGTCCATCCCAGAAGCCATCATTGGAACCTTGGATCACCAGCTCCAAACGTTCCTCGCTTTGACTAAGGAGGTGTTCCGTCTGTTTGATCTTCGCAGCGAGTTCCTTCACTCCGATCGCGCGCCGCAGTGTTTGCCTGAGCTCCTCTCGATGATAGGGCTTGGTCAAATACGCAAACGCCCCTTCCTTCAGCAATCCCACGGTGCGGTCGAGCGCAATATGAGCGGTCACGATTACGATGGGGAGAGAGGGGTCCAGGCGTTGGGCTTCTTGTAAGACCGCGAGCCCATCGCCGTCTGGTAGGCCCAGGTCTAGCAACACGGCGTTGAAGTGGTGGGATCGAACCAGTTCGATGGCCCCCGCGACGGTACCGGCCACTGTGACGGCGTAGCCATCATGGTGCAGCAAATCTTGTAGTCCGATCACGAGGTCTTCGTTATCTTCCACGATGAGGATGGAATTGCGATTGGTTACAGTATCCATAGTCCTCTCAACAGCCTCAATTTTTTCCAGAACGACGTTACTCCTACTAATTCATTTCTCATTCACACTTCTCTTTCCGCATTCCTCAGTACCTCACCGTGATCCATCCCATGACGCGACTGCCGATCGTATCGCCTAGCGGATGTTCCTTGTGCGTGTCGTTCAACGCATTGTAGGCGGAGAGGGCCACCTCGGCGTCACGCAGATACCCCGCCTCGGCCTTCTCTTGCCAGAACTTGTAGGCGACCCGGATATTAAGGAGGTTGTAGCTGCTGACGCTCGTACTAGGAACGGTCACACCCGGCTGGAAAAATGGAGAAAATGCCGTGAACGATCCAGCGATCGGGTACGTGGCTCCGCCGACATAATGGTAGGCCACTTCGCCGTTCAGGCCGTTATCCCATTCGCCGCGGATACCGGCATTGATCTTGGAGCGTGGTGCGCCTCGGCGGGTCGTATCCGTAAAGGACTGTCCGATTTGCTCATAGGCATAGTTGGCGAATCCGCTCAACCAAGAGGTGGCGAGGAACTCGATTCCGGCTTCCCCTCCGTAGATATCCGCCTGCCCAGGATCATTAACGGCCCCGGCAAAGCCAGGAGTCGTCCCCCTGAAATTAATCAGATCGGTAAGATGGTTGAAATACAGATCTGCCCGGACTCTCAGTCGGTGTTTGAGATGCCAGCCTTGATAGCCCAGCTCATACGATACTATCTGCTCAGAGGAGAGATTAGGAGATGGCGTGACGATCGTAGTGGAGGTGAACGGCCCTGCAGTCAGTTGCGCCCGTGCGTCTAAGTTGGTCTCAAGAAGGGTCGGTGGGCGGTACGCCACTGACAGGGATGCTCGTAGCGTATGTTCAGGAACGATCTGATACACAAGCGCGACACGCGGACTGATGGTGGGATTGATGAACGTGTTGAGATCGTAGCGAGCCCCCGTTACCAGAGACAGGGACGGAGCCAGCAGCCATTCGCCCTGCACATAAACGCCGAGCCGATCTTCCCGGCTGAACTGAGATATCAAGTTACTTGAGAAAGTATTGTGGCGGTAGTTTGCTCCGTACGTCAGTCGATGCCCCGGACCAATCTCAACCGAGTGTTGAGCCTCCATATTGTAGGTATCGGCCGTATACGATTCGAGGCGATTCTCGGCTCGGTCTGTGCTGAGGAAGAACGGGGCCAGAATGGGATTGGTCACTGAATTACCGACAGCGGTGTAGCGGTTCCAAAAACCTCTGATGAAGACATTGGGGCGTTCATAGACGACATGGGCATACCCTTGAGCGGGTGTTCCCTGGGAGGTTGCCAGTTCACCGGTAGGTCCCTCAAAGCGATTGCTGTCGACAAGGCCGCCGGAGACTCGAATCTTGGACAGGTCGGAGAAATCATACTCGGTCTGCAGGTTGAATTTGTTCGATCGAAACGACAGTGCATTCCGGTCCTGCCACTGGGCAGTTTGTTCGTGACCGGCGGAGAGGCGATAGCCGAATTTACCGATCTTGTCTGCATGAATGGCGGCACTGGAAATGGTCCCGAACTCGCCGCCTCCGAATTGGAGCGTAGTGCCCTTCATGTCTTCCGGTGACTTCGTGATGATATTGATGATGCCGTCGAGCGCATTAAATCCATACAGGGACGACGCAGGCCCTTTCAGTACCTCGATCCGTTTGATCTCCGGCAACGTCACCGGAATCATCTTCCAGAACACGCTTCCTTGAGCATCGACATAAATGGAGCGTCCATCCACCAACACCAGCATCTTGTTGGCGACGAGTTGATTATTGCCTCGTGCACTCACGTTGAAATCAGCCCCGGTCGTCTGCATCACGTCCAATCCTGGGACGCGACGGAGAATCGTGGGAATATCCGTTGCTCCGGAATGTCGAATATCCTCATCCGTAATCACATAAACGTTCGACGGCGCTTGCGAAATCGGCTGCTCGTGGCGCGAGGCAATGCTCACGGTTTCTTCTTCCTTGATCAGTTCCAGCTCTTGGCTCAAGCGTGAAGTGACTTTCGGGTCGACAGGTTCCAACGCTGGCGCTTCCGCCTGGGCGAGCGACGTGAGACTGGCTGTCAGCAGTGCCGCCAATATTAGATGGCTGAGTCGATTCCACTCAGTCGGCATGGCTGCTCCTCAGTACCGCACCGTGATCCATCCCATCACCCGGCTGCCGATCGTATCGCCTAGCGGATGTTCCTTATGCGTATCGTTCAATGCACTGAACGCAGAAATAGCCACCTCCGCGTCACGCATATAGCCTGCCTCGGCTTTCTGCTGCCAGAATTTATAGGCCCCGCGGAGGCTGAGCAGGTTATAACTGTCGATGCGCTCAGCTGGTACCACTATGCCGGTGGTGGGTATGGACGCGAGTGCGGTAAAGGTTTGGGCTACGGGATAGTTCGCGGCGCCGACATGGTAGAGAGCGGCTTCTCCAGCCCACCCATTGTCCCAGTCCCCCCGCAATCCCGCGTTGTACTTGAAGCGGGGAACTCCTCGTCTCACGGTCCCGACAAATGACTGTCCGACTTCCTGATACGAGAAATTGGCAAAACCGGTCAGCCAACTTGTGGCGAGGAATTCCACGCCGGCCTCCCCCCCGTAAATGTCGGCTTGCCCAGGATCATTGACGAACGAGGCAGTCGAGGCCGATGTATTGCGGCTAGTGACGAGATCCGAGATGTGATTGAAAAACAGATCCGCCCGGAGCCGGAGTCGATGTTTGAAGAACCATCCTTGATAGCCGGCTTCGTAGGCGATGATTTGTTCAGGGGCAAGATTCGGCGCACCCTTTGCAACGGTCGTCGTCGTGAAGGTGGGCGGGCCAGGCGGAGGCGCCCCGGTCGGTACGGTGGTTACCGCCCGCTGATCCGCGTCGGTTTCAATGAAAGTCGGCGGCCGATACGCGACTGAAGCTGAAACTCGAAAAGTGTGCTCGGGTGAGGCCTGATAGATCAGGGCGACGCGCGGGCTCACTGTGGGATTGATGAAGGTGTCGAGGTCGTAGCGGAGCCCGGCAACCAGGGTCAACGACTGTGTCGCGCGCCACTCGTCTTGGAGATACAGCCCTAGGCGGTTTTCCCGGATGAAGGCATGCGTCGCACTACTTGAGAGGGAATTGTGCCGGTAGTTCACCCCATAGGTCAGTCGGTTTGAGGCGCCGAACTCGAGTGTATGCTGCGCTTCTAGATTGTAGGTGTTGCTCACATAGGGCTGAACGGAACTCCCGTTCCGATCTGTGACACGGATGAAGTTTGCAAGGAGCGGATTAAGCATGACTGCGGCGGTATCCCAGTAGCCCGACCACGAACCGCGGATAAAAAAGTTCGTGCGCTCGTATGCCACATTGGCGTAACCCAGCGATGGCTTAGTGGCTGAGGTCACGGTCTCGCCGATCGGGCCATCGAACCGGTTGGCATCCACAAAGCCGCCCGACACAAGCAGTTTTGCATCGCTCGGCAAGGCATACTCGGTATGGACATTAAACTTGTTCGAGCGGAACGCCAGTGCATCCCGGTTCCGCCACTGCTGGTTCTGATCGCGTCCGATGGACAGGCGATAGCCGAAGTCTCCGATCTTGTTGGCATGAATCGCCGCGCTTGAGATGGTGCCGAGTTCCCCGCCGCCGAACTGCAGTGTGGTTCCCTTCATCTCTTCCGGGGATTTGGTGATGATGTTGATGACTCCATCGAACGCATTGAAACCGTAGATCGACGAGGCGGGTCCTTTTGAGACTTCGATGCGTTTGATCTCGGGGAGTGTGACCGGAATGGCCTTCCACCACACGATGCCCTGTACATCGATATAAATCGAGCGTCCGTCGACTAAGACCAGCATCTTGTTGGCAAACGGTTGGTTGTTCCCCCGGGCACTCACATTGAAATCCGCTCCGCTCATTTGCATCACCTCAATGCCGGGAATACGCCGTAAGATCGTGGGAATATCCGTTGCGCCGGAGTGGCGAATGTCCTCATCGGTAATCACGTGGACGTTCGACGGGGCTTGCGAAATCGGCTGCTCGTAGCGCGAGGCAATGCTCACGGTTTCTTCTTCCTTCATCAGTTGGAGCTCCGGAATGGGAGCCTGATTGGATTGGGTGCCCAATTCTTCCGCGTAACCCGGGAGGGGAGTCTGAGCGGCAAACACGATCGTCAGGATGCTGAGCCACCGAGATTTTTGAGGACTTGTGGGTGTCACCATGTGCGTTCTCCAGAATCCGTGTGGGTCTGAGAAAAGCGTGACTGTGATGGGCGAGGGGCACTCTATCACGGCACAGGTCTTGTGGAGAACGATCTGAAAGAGGAAGGGGTTGCCCGATGAGCAGGCTGGATGGAGGGCCGGTACAACTCCATCTAGTGGATAGCAATGGCATGGGGCGGATGACTCTCTCCCGCGTCGTAATGCGCCGCACCGGCAACAACGAATACAACAAGCAGCAAGAGCCGTGTTTGCGGGAACACAAGCCTTCTCACCCACGATAGTCCGAGAGCCTCTTTTCCTCGACGCTCCCTGTGCCCGTCTCGCCTGGGACTACACAGTTTTTCGACGAACCAATATGAAGCATGTGTGGGTTATTGGAGTAGACTGGAGCGCGCTCTCCTTGTCAGCGCCTCTCGCTTGAAAGGAGATACGCACTGAGGAAAGGTCTCTCCCTTGATCTCCTCCATCTGGGTGACGCTATCTTCGATCGCGTGGGTCACCAGGTCCGCGAGGGCAGGATTTCCCCTCCAGTACGCAGCGTTTTGAAGACGCTCGATGAGCGCTGCAGACAGAGAAACCATCACCTCCGGTTTCTCTAAGGCAGGAGACGACCGTAGGGGCTGGTGCATTCTATAGTGGTGGTCCGGCGAGGCATCTTCTTGCCGTTTGTCGTCGGCATGATCGTCGCCGGCAGAGATGTCGAGCATCATCCAAATGAGCCCCATCATCCCCATCAACAACACACCCTCAATCATTCCCAATGTCATGGCCGGCCTGCCAATTCTCCCGCCCAGTTGGGCCTTTCTCGTTCAGCCTTCTCGACGGGCCCCACATTCGCTGAGGTCGGTCTTTGAGCGCCACATTGAGCGATGGTGTAGTTTCTCTTTGTCATGGTGGGCCAGCTAGGCGCTTTTTTGTCTCGTGTCACCGGCATGATCGTCATCGCCGGCAATATTGAGAACCAGCGCCCAGAGGAGTCCCCCCATCCCCGTAAGTAATACCCACACAATGACCAACGGGACCCCTATCCGCCATTGGCAGACTTCAAGGCTCACCAGCCCCATAAGCAATACCCACACAATAATCCCTCGTGTCATGGCGGCGTTCCTTTCATTGATTGATGAGCCCGGATGATTCATCGCTACCCTTCAATGCCATTTGCCCCGTCGGTCGGAGCCTTTGGGCGCGGTGCCGATTCTCTCGTCCGTCGGAGCCTTTCGCACTCAGCCTTCTCGATAGACTACAAGTACGCCTACATCGGCTATACATGTGAGAGACTCCGGCGGGTTTTGGGTCTTGAACAGCTCGCGACAACATTCATGAATCTTCTGGGCTAAGCGAATACGTAGCAAGCCACATGCCTAATCTGAAATACACAGGTTATCCGTCGTAGTCCGTGGTTTTTCTAGGAATTACGCCTCAGCGGTAGCTCGAATGGGAGGGGGAAATGGCGGTCCGAGTGAATCGAAAACGATTCGGTACTGAATCTAAATTGATAACATTGATAGGCGGGTTCGAAGATTGAAGTCCGCTGACTGAAGGTCGGGGTTTGACGTTCCGAACACTTCGCCGTGAGACTACGACTCCTGGCTCGCTAATTTCGCAAGAGATTGGCGAGCGATGACTTTCCTTGGCCGGAATGCCACGCTCGGAAAAGCGGGGATGGGCTGCGGAGAGTTCCGAATTCCTATTAAGGTGCCCCGCCGGGGAGCGCAGGGAGTGTCATTTCAACGGCGATGCCGACATGAGATCCCACTCTGCCACGCCGTTGAGGCCGACCTGTTTGAGTAAGGCTGCACGCATGCGCCGCAAAGAAGCATCTTGAGGATTGATTTTGATGAGATCGCTCAGACAGGATATGGCGTCGTACCAAAACCCGCGTACGGCATTCCTTAGTACGCTTGGCCGGTCGCAGCTCAAATCGACTTCCATCTCCACCAGGCACGTACTGAACTCACAGCGCTCGATCATGCCGCCGGCCACGATATCCTGAGATGGTGAGTCCGGATTGCGAATCGCGGAGATGTACCAGCGATATTGTACGTCGGGTTCGAGTGTCAGACCCAAGTCCTTGAGATCGAGGGATTGAACGCCTGCCTGGCTCGGTGTGGGAATCGTGCCTTCATGTAGCGGCTTGACCGTTCGAGTGTCGATGAGCGTAAATCGTATGGGTAAGGACGTCGGCTTGGAGAGGAACCAGTTGAGGGAAGGCGCCTGCTTCACCGTCAGGCCGACATGGTCGGGAACCAGGGCCACGATCTCAGGATCCTTCCCTTCTGTACCCCGCAAGCTTCCACCGACTCGTGCGCGGGGCATCATCATATTCTTATTCCGAGGGGTATAGATCGGTAACGGCGACTCTTCCAATTTGCCGGCTGAAGCCTGGATTCCTTGGTCGGGAGTCGTCGCTGCGCCCACGCCCGAACTGAAGACCGGCAGACAGAGCATGATGACCAGCGTGTTGCAGATAATGATCGATGTTTTCATAACGCACCTCTGATCTGAAATCGATGAATGTGTTTCGTGTCCGACTCTAGCACTCCCATGATGCGCATCACAGCCAGTTGTTCAACAACAGAAACGGCGACCAGTAGGCCGGATGTTCATAGACCCGATCTGATAACAGCCTCTGCTGTGCTAGTTGCAAAGCCTGTGCCTTCGATAGTTTGGGGTTCCGCAGTTGTCTGTAGAATTCAGAGACCAGCTCCGCAGAAGCCTCATCGTTGATGAACCACAGAGTGGCTAACGCGCTTCGTGCACCGGCTTTGATGGCGACACCGGCGAGACCCAAGGCTGCGCGATCGTCTCCCACCCCCGTTTGACAGGCGCTCAGGGTCAGGAGTTCGAGCGGGTTCTCACGGAATCGGAATAGCCCGATCAATTGATCCAAGCTACTCATGGTCAGCTTTTCATCGAACGTCAGGAGAAACGAATCGTTCACGCTGGTCGAGAACTTCCCATGCGTGGCGATATGCAAGATCCCATATCGCCCATCCCGCAACTCCTGTTCCAAGCGCCGCGCGCGAAAGTCCTGGTTCATCAGTTGATCCGCTGAAAATAGCGAGCGAATGGTCTCGATTTCTTCAGCCACATAGGGGAGGGAAGGAAATCCCTGCACGGCTTTCGTGAGCCCAGTGGTCAGAGCGCGTACTTTCTCACGGTTTAATGGGCGTGGGTCTGTCAGCGTGATGCCGGGGGTCAGTGCGACAGCAAACTTGTTGATGAGAAACGTTGAGCCGTCGTGAAGCGCCGCCATGGGGATGGTCCGAAGCGCGCTGTCTGGCACAAACACTAAGGTCGAAATCTGCTGCTTTGCAAACTCAGCTTCCAACGGGCGAACGAGCCAGTCGTAGAGCTGTTGGGCATGCGGGAGGTATTCGCGCGTGGTGCGCTTCTCGACCGTGCGTCGAAATAGTCGGACTTCCTTCGTCAGCGCCTCTGCACCGACCGGCACTGCAATGCGCGTCATACCTGATGGCAGACTCACCAGCAATTCCATTCGTGTCGGGAACAGAATGGGATAGATGACGGCCGTGTTCGCGGCCAGGCGGTCGAACTTTGTGAGGCGGGCCTGCAGTGCATCGACGCATTCGTCTTTGAAATAGTCTCGCAGCTCGGCGGCCTTATAGGCTTCGATCGCATCGCGGGCGGCCAAGAGGTCTGGTGTGGCAACCGGCTGTTCTTCCGTCAATGAAGCCCGTTGGAGAAGTAAGTCTGCCTGCTCAAAGAACAGGGGTTGTATGGGGTCCTCGTCAGACCAGGAGGATTCTGCAGCGGCGACGGCGACTGCCGGCCGGATGGGCTGGAGGGTGACGGTCGCTTGACGATAGGATGCGATCGCCTCGTCGAGCTTCCCCGTGGCAGCCAGCTGCCGTCCGAGCTGCCATTGCCAACGGTATAACGATTCCGGCGCATCGACCGATTGGGCAGAAAAGATCGCGCGCCTCGTGAATGACAGTGCTTCATCAAACCGCTGCTCCGACTCATACACATGGCCGAGATGGCCGAGGGCGAACGACAAAGTCCGCGCATCGCCAAGTTGTTCGGCCAAGCGTGCCGATTCCTGGAGCGCCCCTGCCGCTCGGAGGATGAGTGGGTCATGGAGGTCGGGGAAGGAAGAGAGCAGTCGACGATAGAGAAAACCGATATTCATGAACCCGATGGATTTTTCGCGAGAGGCCGGCAACGTATTCACTTGCTCAAGGGCTTGGTCGGCCCATATGCGGCTGTTCATCGGCTGATTAAGCTGTATGTTCGTTCGCGCCGCATTCACCCGCGCATGCAGCTCGACAATGGGGAGGTGCGCCAGCTGCGCAAGCTGGACGGCTTCTGTAAAGGCGGTGAGCGCCTCCTCAGGGCGATTCAGGAGAGCATGGAGAATGCCGAGATCGTTCAAGAGAGGCGCCGTGAGTGTCGGCGATGAGGCCTGCTTGGCCAGCTCGTGGGCTTGCGTTAAATGTGTCGAGGCCGCATCTAGTTGTCGTGCGGTTAGGTAGGTGTGGCCTAGTTGCGCCAAGACCGTCGCTCGCCACAGCGCATCTGTTTCCCTTTGTGCGAGCGCCGAGGCGAGTTCGAGCAACTGGAGCGCCTGCTTGGTCTGGCCGAGCGATTCAGCCGCTCGGGCTGCGGCGACGAGGGCCTGGCTCTGTTTGCGTAGCTGGCCCTGTGTCTCGTATTGCCGCGCGGCCTCCTTCCATTTCCCCAACGCGTCTTCATATGCACCGCGCTGATACGCTTGCGTGCCTTGCACCATGATCTCGTCGGTAGGGGAGCTTGGAGCGGAGGCCGATGTCGTCATGGATGGGATCAGCAGCACCGCGCTGAGCAACAGGCATGCAAGGCGTTTAGGCAGAAGGCACCTCAGGTATTTAGGCTGAAGGCTGAAGGCTGAAGGCCGAACACCGAACACTGAATACTGAATCCTGAACCATTTCAGCCTATTCATCTTAGCTCCTGAACCCCCAACAGCCTTCGGCCTATCTACCTGCATCGTTACAATACCTGAACGACAAACTGCAAATGGATCCCGTGGTCCTGCAAATTGCCTGTTGAGTGGGTGATGTGATTCAGCGGGAGTCCCCAATATAGTTCAAAGCGTGCACGCTCGCGCGGCAGAATATTCCAGCGAAGGCCAAGCCCGACACTGGCCAGGGTTTCTCGGTCATCGAGGGGGTTTTTGCCTGAGTCCGTTGGGCGAGGTTTGGCAAACCAGGTTCGTCCCAGGTCAACAAATTGGGCAAACTGTAAGAGTGGTTCCCCGGTTGCATAACTCATGAGCGGAAACCGTGTTTCGATAGAAGCAAGAAAGGCGTTGTCGCGGATGAGCGTATTCTCACGATACCCGCGGACACTGAACCGTCCTCCGACTGGAATCTGTTCAAGTGGAAACAATCGATCGTTTGCGATTTGGAGGCTCATTTGCCCAAGGAGCTGCAGGCCCCACCAGTCGTCGAACCGTCGAACCGCCTGGGCTTGCCCCAACCAGGAGAAGAATTGTCCATCCGGCAATGTGTCGGAGTTGTTGGTGGTCGCGCTCAGGACGTCCAGTCCGACGGAAAAGCGAGACCGTGCCGCGATTACTGATGTCGATGTGCGATGTACATACTCTTGAATGAACCGTAATGCACTCACGGTGCTGACCCCGGTATTCGACGAACCAGGAGTGAATTGGAATGGTTGTCCTGGAATATCGTCGAATATGGACTTGATCTTGTTGTACAGGTGTTCGCCGGTGATCGCGATAGCAAACTCATCGGTCAGCGTTCGGTAGATCGGTTGGCGAAGGGTGAGGCCAATGATTTCCGATTCAGCGTTGAGGCCGAGAAAACGAAAGTTCTGGTCGATGACCAGGAAGTCGTTACGGCGGTACGAGGCGATGAAGGTTGTGTCGTATCGATTTAAGGGGAGGGAATACGACGTATCGACGATCGGATTCACGCCTCGGGAACGGCCATAGGTAAAGCTGAACGCGTCGCCATTACCGGTGACATTCTGGTGGGCGATCGTGGCGAGTCCCCGCTCGGCTCCGACCACGGGTGTCTGATAATTGTTGAAGTCCAACCATGCTTTCCAGGGGCTGGCCTCTTTCACATTCACGAGCAAGGTGCTGTCGCCGCGTGTGTCACCAGGACGAAGTTCGGCGTTGATCCGTTCGATGCGCGGGTCTTGTTGGAGCAACTGCAATCGTTCTTGCAGCGGTTCCATCCGTAGCGGTGTCTGTGCGCCCCGTTCGATCCGGTTGCGCAAGTAGCCGGTACGGAACCAGTTGTGCCCTTCGACATCGACCTTGGCCAAACGGCCTTCGACAATGTGAAGGTCGATCACGCCATTCGCCACATCCTGATCCGGGATGATCGCGCCGGAGGTGATATAGCCCTTATTCACATAGAGAAGGGTCAGCTCGAGACGAAGGCGTTCGAGATCCTCGGTCGTCAACGTTCGATTCGTGTAGGGCGTGGTGACTGTCGCCAGCTCAGCGTCCGAAAAGGCTGTATTGCCGGTTACGTGAATAGATTTGGCGAAGACCTGAATCTGACCCAGCGGTTTCTTGACCTCTCCTTCCGGCGGCACCGGGATTATAGGGAGGGTCGGGAGAGGCACGGGAGTCGGGGGCTTAAATTCTTTCTTGAGCGGCGCAGGCGGCTCTCCCGATCGCCCGGTCGGGTCAATGTTTAGTTGTGCATAGGCGGAGGTTCCTGCCAGCATGGTCAGCATGGTACCCCCAAAGAGCATCAACCATTGGGCTGCTCGACGGGCTGTCTGCAAAGCGGTGCACGGGTTTAAGAGTGGCACCCGGTTGCCTCACTGTCGGCAAAGCTCCCCATCATAAACCCGGCTGGGGTCAATCGACGAAGCGAGACCGTGTCCGCGTCATGTGTGGCTATCGGCATGGCCGCTTGGGCAGAGGCAATGGCATGGTCTGCGTCAAGGCTTTCGTCCAATGCCGCGAAGGCGAGTGGACTGCTCAGCCACCCTCCTGGATCTGTCGGTAGGTGCTCGCGTCCGGCGACGACGAAGCTGCTCGCTTGCCCGTTGACTAGCGCTGCGCAGCGCTGCGTCAAGAGGGCCTGTGCCTGGCTGGGCTTCGAGGTCAATGGTCCCAGGCTCCCGCTCAAATTGGATGTGGGACTCTGGATCGTCACCGTACCGTTCAAGCCGAACTGCGACGAGGCGCTCACCAGGCTGCTGGAATCGGCCAAGAATAGGGGGGTGGTGATGGTAATGTTTCCCCCGGTGCCTTGGACCGCTTGTGCGATCACCTGGCTGTTTTGCAAGATCACGACATTCGGGTCGATCGTGATATTGCCACCGGCTGTAGACGCGTCGCCCTGGACCGACGAGCTGGTCTCGCTGTTGACCATGCGTATGAGATCAACTGCTTGAATGTCGATATTTCCGCCGCTGGCCTTTGTCGCCTGTGTCGTGATCGAACTGTCACGCATCTCGAATTGCTGGCCGGCGTTGATCTTGATATTGCCCGCGTTACCGGGGCCGGTACTGCTAGCTGAAATGGAAGCACCATCAGCGATCGTCACGGAGTGCCCGACGCTAAGCGTAATATTGCCACCTGCGCCTGAATCAGTCGTTGTGCCGATCGTGCGAGTGAAGATTCCGCTGGATAGCTTGCTGCCAAGGTCGAAGAGGCCTTCTTCAATGGGAGGGCGGAGTCGATGTCCGGACATGGAAATGCTGTTCGCTCCAATGGTGACATCGCCACCGTGTCCATTAGTCTGGGTAGTCGTATCAATTCGAGCGCCACCGGTCATCACCAACTGCGGAGTGGTCACGACGATGGCGCCAGCATTACCGCCATCCCCAAGCCCCCCCAATGAGTTTGTATATAGCCCAGAGGGTCTAGTTCCTGCCGCACCAAAGAGGGTTAAATCGTCTGAAAGAGTGAAGCGATTTGTGGCGGTGATCCGAATATCACCAGCCGGTCCATCACCAAAAGTCTGGCTTTGAATAGTAGAGCCGTTCTTGAGTTCTACGGTGTTCGCGGTGATGGTCACGCCTCCGCCTGGCTTAAGTGCCGTCCCTGAAACAATCTGCCCTGATTCTCTCATGGAGAACTCATTCGCATTGATGACCATTGTGCCCGTACCATTAATCCCAAGTTGTTGTAGGAAGCTAAATTCATTGATCTGAACGTCGCGCGCGGAAACCGAAAGGCCGCCAGCTTTCCCTCCGCCAGAGCTATCAGTGGCGATTGCGGAATTCGTCATGTGGAAAGTATCTGCGGTAATTATCACATTGCCACCAGATCCAGAAGAATCTTGACCGTTCTGTTGGGCGATGAAATCTCCGGTGTTGATGCTGCTACGCATTAGCTGCACATTTCCAGCCGTGATTGTTGCGCTGCCAGCGGTTCCTCTCGCTAAGCCCATCGTGCCGCTATCAATAAAGTACATTGTGTTGAAGATGCCCATCCCCGTTGCATCCAGATTCCCAGGCGTCGTGATACTGACATCCCCACCCTTCCCACTGCCCGAAGTATGTGTATCGATGAGGGCGAATGGGAATGGGGAATCAAAGCTGGATGTGGTCTTGAGATTGTCAGAGGCGATTCGCACCTCACCGGCATCGCCGGTACCGGTAGCTCTTGCGGTAATTGCGGGAGCGCCACGCGTATTGGAAATTGATACAGAACCAGTAAAGTTAATATCAACTGCGGTCGGAGCTCCGCTGGCATTACCGGTGTCGGCAGTAATTGTGGCATCGGCGATCGCGAACTGGCCACCGCGAATTCTCACGGTTCCTGCGGCGTTGCCGGACACGTCGAGCGTTGCCCCTTGGGAGAGATTGATGTCACCCATCGTCATGCCTGAGGTGGGCATGAAATCAGCAGCGGACACTTCGCCAGATGACGCGACGCTGACCAGATTAATCTGACCGCCTAAGGCCACAAGTTGAGTTGGCTGCATAGTTCCGCTATCCGGTGTGCCTGACTGAATCGAGATATTCCCACCGATCAGCGAAATACCGGTTCCCTCCGTCGCTTTGAACTGGCTGCCTTGAAGAGTAATGGCTTCCGGGTTTGATCCCAAGAATCCAAACGCAGCGACCGGCAAACTCGTCAGTAGAGCATCTGCTGCTGCGTTGGGAATCGAGTTGAATCGCGTATCGTCTGTGAGTTTGAGATAGTCGGCGCTGGTGAAGGCCACCAGCCCGCCAACATTTACAGCGGCATTGGGTCCAAAGAGAAAACCTGCAGGGTTCATTAAGAAAAGATTGGCATTGCTGAAATTGCTGGTCTGAATTGTCCCGAATATACTTGAGGGATTAGCTCCAGTGACTCGACCCAGGATGTTGGAGGTGACGGGGAGGTCTCCGTTTACGGGAGTGTTCAAAAAGTTGGCGATATTGTTCGTTGGAACACTGAAATGGTCAAAACTATGGAACAGGTTTGTGCCCACTCTGGTTCCGCCCGTGATGTCGTATTGGACCTTTCCGACTGGTGATTCCAAGGATAGGTTCACGTGTGTGTTCAACTCTCCGGATGCGTTGATGGGAGGTGTTGCATCTGCACGGGCCACGCCTCCCAATCCTGCAACGGAAGCCAAGAGCATCAAAAGCACCGAGAGAGTCGCATTAGCGAGACACGAAATTTTCCATGCCCGCTCCTGATAGGGATCAGAATGCATAGTGCAGTGCCCTCCTCTTCACTCACGCAGATTATCGTCAGCAAGCACGCTGTGCTCTCGTGTTAACTTCTCATTCCTCGCGCCCATTGAACCCTTCTGCTGATTTTCTCGTTACTTCAGTCAAGCAGACCCTTCGCCCTCGTTCCGTACCGCAATTCATTCCTACGGCGTAACGACGTCCGGTTTTTTTCCTTTGGGTTGTTACGACTTGATGCACGCACATGTGCAGTTTTGACCACCGAGGTCAATGGTTTTGCAGCGCATTGTTCCTCCGAGGGCACATGACGCCCCTGGGGTTGTACAAGCTACACCAGATCTGCAGGTTGTTCCCGTGGTTGATCTCTGTCCACTTGTCGTCGTCACAGTCTGAGTCATGCACCCTTTGTCTTTGAAACAAGCATCTGGGTCAGGAGGTACCATAGGATTCTCACCTCTTCCCCGCGTATCCTTGTCGGACCCTTGCTTTATGTCGGAGGCTTGTGGTCCAGATTTCGTAGACCCGGAGTCGGCTTCCATCGCTTGGATAGTTGAGGTTTGCGCAAGAACAGTGGCAAACAGTCCCACTAAGATAACCCGACTACCTGATGTCAGCAGATTGCGTATTTTCGTCATTATTTCCTCCTTATGGTTATGATTTGTTCTAGCGGGCATACGGTGCCCGCTCCGTATACGGCCTCTCCAGGGGTGCATCACCAGGAGATTTCTGGCGTATCTTCTGGTCGCTTTCGTATACACGCTGCGCATACCATGCAATTTTGCTGAATAACTCCGCTGCATCGTATTCAAGTCGCGCGTTGAGTTCAAAGTGTGGATTCGCTTGTATAGCAGTCAGTACGAGTCCCTCCGCCTTGCGGTCTCCGAGGAAAAAAAGTCTTAACGGTGCAATCGAGACAAGAAAACTCGAACTTGTGGGCTTTAGCTTCTCTAGCTCAGGCATAAGTCTCGGGAAGCCCGTTCCTGTATGACGCGCGCGCATTGCCTTATATGCCTTATATGCCTTCGCAAATGACTCCAAGTCTGTGATGTTAGGGGCTAAACTCTCCCTTACGATGAGTGATGATCGAAACTGATTATTGATAGTAAGAGGGAAAATGAGGCTGTGGGTATCCTCTAAGAGTTTGTTTGGGTCATCGCTTGGCTGAAACTTTGCTAACTTAACTAAGGGTACAGTGTAGAGCCGAAGCGGAGAGGCGAGTTGAGCTTCAGCCATTTCTTCTAGCGACTTGAAACCGATATCCTTCGCGAATGCTTCGTCATCGGCTCGCTCTGCTGATACGGTGAGCTTGTGCAAGTCAACAAGGCTATTTTGAGCAATCTCTTTGGGGGTAGCGCATCCCATCATTTGAAGGAGCCATATGCCAAACATAGCAGCAAGCGCCGCTCTAGCTGTTTCATGGATTGTCATATAGTCCTCCGCTATCTGCTCGACTGTATGTTGTACGTATCGCGGACCCGTTCATATTCCGGGCTCTGGCCGTCAAAGAAGTCAGCTGTCGATTGATAGGTATAGTCGTTGGCAAGTGGGTCGTAGACTCGCACTCCGTGGTCGACGCTGTAGCCGGTAACCACCACCGAGTGTCTGTCACCATAAGTTAGGTCCAGGGATGAGATAAATGGACGGTTCTGGCAGATCTCTTCTGTCGCCTCTTCCCACGTGAGGTTCTTGTTAGCTCTCTGAGTATTCCAAGTATGCAGGAATGAGAACTGAAATTTAGTCAAAGCCCACTCTGGGTACCCACTTTGACCCCAGCATTCAGTTGCAATTCCGCCGCAACAGGGTTCTTCATCGACATATTTATAAACATTCGCCACCACTGTGCACTGCTTAATCTCCTTGTCGTGAAATGCCATGACATTTTGAGCTGTTGCTGCCCAACACCAGGACGTTAAAGCATTTTGCGGGAATTTATCCAGGGGCAGGAGTATCTGTTTTTTAGCCCTACAACTAGGTCCGACCGTATCTGCGGATTGTGCACTTGCGAAAGTTGTTAGCAACAGAAAAGCCATCGCAAGAAAGCTGATTTTGGTTTTCATGGACTGCTCCTCTTAGAAAAGATGCTGGTGAGCTCTGAGATACAACACCTCACTGCTTGGAAGCCTGAGATGTCATTTATGGCTGATCCTTTAAGGTCCAGTATTAGGAGCCTGTCCGACATTAACCGCCCTACTGCGGCGAACGATCCGCGATCATCTGCGTCGTTCTCGACCCGGAAAAATACTCAACGTATTCCAGTGAATACGCCTGCGGTTTCTCCGTCCCTGCGGCCTCGCATCCGGCTACACCTCATCCGCCTCGTGACGAAGGCAATGTCGGATAGGCTCCTCGAACTCGTCACACCGCACGTACAAACAATTACGTACCGTAGCCTGTGGCCTGTAGGTATGCTCACGTGGCACTTTCCGCAATACCACTTTAGTAGGGGCATGTGGAGCGGGTGTTCTTGTTTATTTGGTTTGTCTCGTTTGTTTGGTTGAACGAAACTCACGAGATGAACCCAATCAACCAGATGAACCAGACAGACCAGAAAAACCAGATGAACCAGATAGGGAAGGAGCCGCGGCTCCGGGTCTCGCAGAGCCGGGGCTCCCGTGGCGTTGACGCTCAGGCAACCAGGAGACTAACAACCAGGGGGAGGGTCCGGTTGGGTATGCTCCAGAATCATGTTGCCATTGGGTTCTCAGGTATGAGTCCTCGACAGTGAGTCCTCACGCATGAAGCCCAATGAGCGATGGTCGACTGCTCGTCCGCACCAGATCAGTTTTCGCTCGATACTCCCTACTAATTTCCTCTACCGTTCCTCGCTTGATGATTTCCTGTTCAAGGCATACAGCAATCGCTGTGCCAGATGGGTTCTCTAGCTATCTTTGAAAAATCTCTTGTGTAATATCTCAGAATCCTAATATTTCCCGGCTATCGAAGGGAGACCTGAAGGCAGCGCACGATGATCAGCACGATCTCAACTGAATCCATTTTGATTCATACCTGAATCTAATTGGATTCAGTTGTGCTTGAGGTGGGAAGCGTCGCTCATAGGTGGGGAACTGGCGGGTAGTGCGGCAGGCTATAGGCTGACGTGCTTGGAACTTTGAACTCCGGCCTTCGGTCTTCAGCCTTCTGGACGCGCGTTCTGGGAGATTTCCCAACGAATCGGCATGAATGCTGTGGGCTTACAGACCGCGGTAGGGGGGGCCGTTGGCTGATGGTCGATGGCTCGTCCTAACGACTAGAACGATCACACAGAGTTCGGTATTGGACGCAGAGCCACGTCCCTCGAATCCGAGAATCACGATCTACGGAGTCTTCGCACAACGGAACCCAGTGCCGAGGCCTCGAATCGACGGCGAATGGATTTCCCGATTCGCGGAGCGCAGGGCGTCCGGACGGCTGCCCCACGAACCGCCACGGATCACTTTGGACTCGCCCGTTGACGGTCCGGTCGGGTTCTTCGACGGGCTGGTCTTGTAGTAGTCAGGGTCATACCAGTCATTGACCCACTCCCAGACATTTCCGGCCATGTCATAGATGCCATAGGGGCTCTTGCCACCTTCAAATGTCCCCACCGCAGTCAATGCGCCATGGTTGTTCCAATTGTCTCGATTCACGTTTGCAAAAAGCTTCGTCGGATGCTCATTCCCCCAGGGATAGGTCCGGCCATCTGTACCACGCGCGGCCTTTTCCCACTCCGCCTCCGTCGGTAGGCGTTTGCCGGCCCACGTGCAGTAGGCCTTCGCTTCCGGCCAATCCACATTGGCGATTGGACGCTTCTGGTGCTGGGATCGGTTCATGATGCTCCAATCCGGCGGTGCCTCCTGAGACGTGGCGTCCAAGAACCTCGCATATTGGCTCACCGACACTTGGTATGTATCCATGAAAAAGGTTCCTAGATAGACCCAGTGCACCGGTTGTTCGTCTGCCTCTCCCATCGAACTCCCCATGATGAACTCACCCGCCGGCACCAAGGCCATCAACCCATCATGAGACTGAATCGAGGCTGTCTTCTCGCGACTTCGGTGGCGCCCTTGTTGAATTCTCTCGTGCAACTGTTGATAGAGGGCTCGTTGTTCATCGTCGAGCCCCAGCTTGCTTGTAAGATCCAGAATATCCTCGGCCTGGGTGAACTTCGTGGGCGAGGCATCCGGCTCGGTGATGGCCTGTTTCCCTTCGTCCAGTAATCGCCAGACTTTGGCCTTATGCCTACGTTGTGTGGCCAACTGGGCCACTGAGGATTTTGGATCAAGTTCCAGCGAGGTCTGGTAATGCTCTTCCGCGCAGTCCCAGGCTTTCAGGCCTCGGCAGGCCTCGCCGAGATAAAAGTGCGCCAGGACATTCGTCGGGTGTTGTTGGAGGTCGGCTTCAAAGGCATTGCGCGCCTCCTGGAATTGTTGTTGTTTCAGGAAATCCTGCCCCGTGGAAAATTTCTTGGCGCCGGTATCCCCGGTTGCCGTGGGCATCGTCGGAAAATCCGCCAGCTCCAGTAAGGCAACGAGTACAAGGGTCTTTTTCATACACCACATTCACCACCTCCTCAATCGGCAGAAAAGACGAGTACTCTGAAAGCAGTTGTGAGTTCTGGGTGCTGAATTGTGAATGAGTTCCAGGGAACTCAGCACTTTCTAACTCAGAACCAGAACGACTTCCACCAGTCCCGCCGCTCTCGCACAATTGTCCTCTACGCCCGTTCACTGGTCTTTAGGAGACAGGAGAGCAATCGGTGTGCCAGCGTGGTTCTCTAGCTGGCTTTGAAAAATCCATCTGGCAATGTCTTCAAAAACATCGAGTTGTCACGATGTCGAAGGGAAACACGAAGGCAGAGCAAGATAACCAGCACGATCTCAACTGAATCAGTTTGACTTCTTGTGGAATCCAATTGGATTCAGCGGCGCTTGCATTGGGTCTTTGCCTAGCCCGCATTATTCTCCTTCGGGGAGAACCCTCTGTAGTCTTGGCGAAGGAGGGTAGTGGCTTCGAAGAATTTCGCAAGATACCCCGCAGCTTCAAGCCTTCGTAGTCGAAGTGGCTACTTCGGCGGAGTAGGCTGCTGCGGGGAGCTTCATTCGCGAAGACTTCAACTGCACCGCCGATACGAAAATCAGAACTCATTACGGTATTCTTTCTTCGCGTCAGGATCATACAAAAGGCGTTCGACCTCGCAAGCGCTGTGACGACGCACCTGGGACGGTCGAGCGGGCTCACCGCTCGGTTGGTCAACATACTGGTTCACGTATGCCTCCCTCCCGTCGTAGGCTCGGCTCTGAAGCCTGCCTCGCCGACTCCTCCAAGGGGGCGCCCCCCCTTCGAAACTCCCAGTCGGGGCAAGGCCCCACTTCACGGCTTGCGCGCCCGTCCTTCGACTCTGCTCAGCACGGTGAGCCTGTCGAACCGTCGCGCGTGCCCTCTCTGCAGGTTCGTCCCTCGACTGGGCTCGGAACCCTGAGCGTGTCGAATGGTCGAAGGGTTACAAACTACTAGAGGACCAGCCTGCGATGCGCTGTTTGCATTACCGGGACAGCGCGGTTTCGCTCATCGGGCCGGTCTTGATCCGCACTGCAGCGACGAGATCCAACACAAAGATCCTTCCATCCCCAGCGCTGTCGGTCTTCGCGCAGCGCGTAATAGTGTCGATCACGCGCTGCACCAGGCTATCCTCGACGACGACTTCGATCTTCACCTTGGGCACAAAGAGGGACGTAAACGCGTTGCCGTTGTACCGTTCTTGCCCCCCCTTCTGGTGTCCGAATCCTTTGACTTCCGTGACCGTCATTCCCTCCACACCGATTCCCATCAATGCGGTCGTGACGTCATCCAACTTGAACTGTTGCATAATGGCTTCAATGATCTTCATCACGATACCTCCTTGTAAGATTGGCTCACTAGTGGACGTCTGATTGTTTAATACGCTGTGCCTGATCCACGTCCCACCTCGACTTGAATGGTATGAACCAGACGTCGACCAAGGTGGTGATTGACTGAAAAGAATGGACTTGAGACCTCTATTGAGGTCTCAAGTCGAGCCTTCCGGTCGTCTACGTCTGATGTCCATAGTGATGGTGACGTCGCACCATCATTTTTCTGATGCTGCGACCGACCAGCCCGATGAGGCCAGTGCCGAGCAGGACGCCGACGACTTGCATCGGCCCTTCTGTCCAGCCATTCATTGTTGCGACGTTCATAAAATCGACAGGCGGTTTCCCGTTGACGATCTGGATCGCATAGCTTCCATCGACACAGAACAGTGAAAGGAACAGTGCTGCACCGATTGTGAGCAACGCAGAATTCTTATACATCATGCACCTCCTTATGATTTGGTTACGCCGATCATATGCTGACAATACGTAGTAGCAATCGACGTGCCAGGAAGTCCTTCTCAAGGTTCTTATAAGAATACTCGTTGTCTTTTCTAGGTTTAAGCTCGACTATCGCGGTGATGCCGCTCAACGTGCTTCGGCAATCCGTCTAGAATTGAATCTAATTTGATTCTTGATGGAATCAGAAAGGATGCACTGCATCCGTCGCTCGAGAGACGGGCAACGCTTCACGCGTGATGGTCCAGATTATGTTAGCAGGATGCTCAAAAATGCCGTCCAGCAAGGCCGCAGCGAGTGAGGAGGCGAGGCGTACGCTTCGGTACGTTGAGTCCTCTGAACGATGCGAGAACGATGCTGGCGGACTTTTTCAGCATCCTGCTAGGCGGATGGAGCTGGCTGGGTGAGGTGGTCGGAAGGTAGCTTTGGGCTTTGCAGGCTGGTGGTGAGGAGCGGCTGAATCTTGCTGCGTAACGCGGTTTGAATCTCGTCCGGCGATTGTCTGGCATCGATGACTTCGAAGTGAAACTCTTTCGCCATTTTGTCGAACTCCTCGATCAGGAGCGACTGGTACTTCTTAAAGCTGTCGTAGAGATCGCTGCCGAGCCGGAGATCCATTCCTGATTCCCAATAGTTCATCCCTTTGGTTTCGATGACGCGCAGCACCAGTGTTTCGACATCGATACGCATGTAGCAGACGAGATCGGGGACCAAGGCGAAGCCGAACACGTCTCTCACCCACTGGCGGTTTCCGCTGCGCACAAAATCACGGGCAAGGGCCGTGTAGATATACCGGTCGGCTAAGACGATGAAGCCTGAGCGAAGCGCGGGGATGATCTCGTGTTCGAGGCGATCCGCAAAGTCGGTGGCGTACAGCAGGCTGAACGACCACCGGTCGAGAATGTTGCCTTCTTTAGCCATTTCGATCGTCTTCGACATGAGATTGGAACGGGTCCAGCCGGTCGTGATGACACCATAGCCCTGCACCTCCAGCCACTCCTGCAACATTTCAATGTGCGTGGAGCGGCCGACTCCGTCGGTGCCTTCGATGGCGATGAGCTTCCCTTTGAGGTCACTCGGGTTTAGGTTCGTCAAACCGTCGCCAAAATACTGTGCGTCGACCATGGGTGCCCCGTCTTGGTTTGTAATCTTTGAGCGCCTCTTCTACGAGCCGGCGCATCTCGTTCTGTTGGGCTTCGATGTCTTTCGTCGCGTCCATCGTGATGAGCTGAAATTCATCGACGACTTTTTCGTACTGGGAGAGAATGCGTGACTGGAAGATGCGAAAGCTTTCGGTCATGTCCGGATTCAAGCTCATGTCCATGCCGGCTTCGTAGAATTTGAATTGTCCGCGCGTGCCTCCGAGGAGCCGCGAGATGGCCGTCTCGATCGGTACCTTGAAGTAGAAGGCCATGTCCGGGGTGATGGCGAAACTGTAGAGCTTGCGAATCCACTCCGGCGACACGCCGCGGACCACATCGCGTGCGAAGGCGGTGTACATGTATCGGTCGGCCAGGACGATCATGCCGGCCTTGAGCGGGGGCAAAATTTCATGATACTGCCTACTGGCAAAATCGGTGGCGTGTAACAAGCTGAATGTCGTTGGCGTCAGGCTTTTGTTTTTTTTCCCCCGTTTGGTCGTCTCTTTGACCAGCTCCGAGGAGTTCCATTCCGTGAAGAACACTCTATGGCCCTTCGACTCCAGCCATTTGTGCAGCAACTGCAGTTGCGTGCTTTTGCCGGACCCATCGATGCCTTCGACGGTGATCAGTTTTCCTGGATACGGGTGAGGGTGCCTGGCTAGAGGGGGTTGCTCGCTCATGCGGCCTCGTCTTGCGCGATGACGGAAAACTTGACGCGGCGGCGGAATACGCGTTCAAAGAGATCTGCCCGGCCTGCGGCCGCCCAGGTTTCCAACTCCGCATCGCCCGTCACGTGCACGGTGATCGTGATGGTAGCGCCTAGTTTTACGTTGAGGGTACGGACGACCGAAAAATGAGTCCGATCCAAGCCGTCGGCGATTCGAAGCAGCGCGGACAGGATTCGGACGATGCGTTTGTATTTGGGTGAGAGAGCGTTAAATCCCTCATGTCTCAGTTGAGGGATTGCGCGCCGGTGGTAGCGGGCTACGTTTGCGACCACCTGTATCTCCTCGCTGGATAATCCTCCGAGGTCGCTATTGGTGATCAGATAGTAGGCATGCTTGTGGTGCTGGCGCTCGTTGATGAGGTAGCCGACATCGTGCAGAATCGCGGCATATTCGAGCCAGGTCCGCTCGGTGGGCCCCAAGCGATGGAGGCGCGTCGTTTGGTCGAAGAGGCGCAGGGCTAAGCCGGCGACATGGAGGCTATGGGTTTCGGGGGCGTGGCAGCGACGGGCCAGTGCCATGACATTGCGTCGCCGCACATCGGGAATGTCCGCTTCCGCCTTAAGCCGCTCACGATGGCGGTGGATAAAGTCGTAGATGACGCCTTCACGAATAGCCTTGTCGCACAGGATGAGTTCGTCTCGTCCTGACAGCTCCATCAGACGGCGAAGGACTACCGTGGCAGGAAACAGCGTATCGACGCGCTTGGGATCCAATCCTGGGATCGCCAGCCTGGCTTTGATGGTGGAGTGACGGAGGTTCTGCTCGATCTCTTTGACGTCCTTCAGAGAAATTGTAGCGAGATTGATTTGAGGGAGCGGGCGATTCGTCCGGCGAAGATGCACGACTTCTGCCAAGTTGCCTGCCATGCCGGAGGTGGCGATCAGGGAATCGAATCGTTTGGTCTTGAACGAATCGAGGGCACTCTGTAACTGGGCCGTCACGGTATCTTCCAGTGAGCGGAGCATCCCCTCAGATGGTGGCGTGCGTTTGAGGAATTCATCTGCCAGTCGGATGGCGCCCAGCTTCAAGCTCTTTGAGTGGAGGAGTTGGTCCCGATTCCCGACCATCAGTTCGACTGATCCACCGCCGACATCCACCGAGATGGTCGGTTGTTCTGTCATGGGCACATTATTTTTGACGCCTAGGAAAATCAGCCTGGCTTCTTCAGTACCGCTGATAACGCGGACGGTCAATCCTGTGTGCTCGGCCACGAGATCGATAAAGTCCCCTCCGTTTTTCGCCTCGCGCACAGCGCTGGTGGCGACGGCGATGATGCGATCGTAGCCCTTGTTCTTGGCCAGGGTGACGAGATTGCGAATGACGTCGAGTCCACGTGTGATCGCCTCGTCGGAGAGGCGGTGGGTTGTAAAGGCGCCGTTTCCGAGTCTTGTCATGTCTTTGAAACGATCCAGGATCTTGTAGCTTGCATCCGGCTGGATTTCAGCCAACACCATATGGATGGAGTTCGTTCCGATATCGATGACCGCAATTTTTGCCATGAAATAGTGAAACCCTATCAAGCACTTACGGCTGATACGGCGTTAGGCTAGACGAAGGTCGTCTGGCTTGTCAAGATCGGCAAACTTCAAGTGTGTCGACAGGATAGTTGGCTGCTCTCTGGTGGGTGGTCGTGGTACTCTCGCCTATGGCTGATTGCCCCTCCTCTATGACTGTGGTTGTAACCGGTGCTTCGACCGGCATCGGGGCGGCCTGTGCGCTCGATTGTGTGGCTCGTGGGATGACGGTGTTTGCGGGTGTGCGTGACCCACGGGCAGGGGAGACGCTTGCCGCGAAAGCTGGCCCATCACTTATTCCTATCACGCTCGACGTCACTGATGAACGGTCGATTGCGCAATCGGTTGAGACGGTGCAACGGGTTGTGGGGGAGGCTGGGCTTGGAGGGCTTGTCAACAATGCCGGGATCGTGATCGGGAGTCCCCTTGAAGTGATTCCGTTACCGCAATTGCGGAAACAGCTTGAGGTGAATGTGATCGGGCAGATTGCTGTGACGCAGGCGTTTCTTCCGTTGCTACGCCGAGGCCGTGGTCGAATTGTCAACATGGGATCGATTGCCGGTCGTGGGACCATTCCATTGTTGGGGCCCTATTCAGCCTCGAAGTATGCGTTGGAGGCGCTGACCGATGCATTGAGAATGGAATTGCAACCTTGGGGAATTCAGGTGTCGATTATCGAACCTGGGGCGATTGCGACGCCGATTTGGGAGAAATCAGCGAAGGAAGCTGAGGGACTTGAAGCATCAGTCAGTAAAGAGGCGAAGGCCCTCTATAGCGAAGCGGTGATTCGAATTCGGGAAGCAATTGCCGACGCTTCCCAACGGGCGATCGCGCCGGACGCGGTGGTTCGAGCGGTGCATCATGCGTTGACGGCGTCTCGCCCGCACACCCGCTATCTCGTGGGCTCCGATGCCAAGCTGCGCGCATGGATGGTGAAATGGTTGCCGGATCGAATTCAAGACAAGTTGCTGTTGTGGGCGCTCAAATATCCGCGCGAAGGCTAAGAAGCCGTTGTTTCGTTTGTCTTGTTTATTTGGTTGAACGAGACTAACCAGATAAACCAAACAAACCAGATCAACCGACCAGGTCTGGATTGAGCCGACTCATCGGCTTGATCGAGAGGGCTTTGATTTCGTTGTAGATGACCGTGCGTCCTGCTTGGCGGAGGCGTGAGAAGATTCCTTCCACAATCACCTGGTCGCCTTCACGAACTTCGACGTGACCAAGGCTGATGATTTTCAACGTGCCGGCCTGATCCTTCAAGAGAAACCCATAGGCCGGTTCGCCTTGCCGATTCGTCGCGAGTTGGACGTTGGTGACTTGGCCGGTTACAACTACTTCCTGGTGGTCGTACTGCTCAGGATGGGTGAGAAGCTCGGTAATCTCTAAAAGGCTTGATGCATGAACGAGTAACGGTGTCGCGATGAAAGCGAGTAGGGAGAGTAGAAGAACAATGACGCGTCCTGTTCGATGACGCTGATGCGATGGCAGAATGGTGGAGAGTCTGATCATAGTGTGAATGTATTATACCGTACCGGGGACAAAGCGCAATCGGGATGCATTATTCAAGCGAGATGGGGAAAGAATTTTTGAGTTCTGGGTTCTCGCTCAGAACTCAGCATTTCTCTCCCAGCTTTTCCGACCAACTCAGAGCTCCAAACTCAGATCCCCTCGTGAGCTTTTCCGGTCCACTCAGCACTTAACACTCAGAACTTTTTCGAGCTACCACTTGTCGGAGGGTCTTCCGCTCGCATCTTCTCCCCTCATGCTGTTCAGGATCTGCGCCTGCATCTCGCTCAATTCTTTGACTGGAGGCTCGGCAGGAGTGTCAAGCGCTCCGACTTCCACTTTGGGTGTGGCTGCCGTCCGCTTGAGCAAGTCTGCATCCACGGTTTCGGGAGAGCGGTCCATGTCGTTGAGTACAGTGGTGAGCCGCTGAAGCCCGAACAAGTTCCTGGTGATTTCTGAGTGCATGGCATTGGAGCTGGCGCCGAAGACGAGCGAGGTCCAAAATTTGACTTCAACCTCCTCGGGTAAGCTGCCCCAGACCATCGCCGTCAGTTTATCGATGAGGGCAGACTCCGTCTTTTCCAACCCGTCGAAGGTCGAGTGGGACCGCTCAATAGGCTGCATCGCAAGCACCGAAAAGGTTTCCTTCCACAAATCTAATGGCGAGGTGGTTGAGGCCGCCGCGTCGGTCTGTAACGTGGTCTGGAGGGCATGCAGATACTGTGTGAGGTACTTCATTTTGCGGGCGGCGAGACTGCTGGCGGGAATACCCCAGACGTGTGCGATCTCGTGATCTTGCAGCGGCGCAGAGATCGCGCTCTGGCGCTCACGTTCCGCCAGGTTGAGCCTGGTGCGATATTTTTCTGCCATGCGGAGTTGGGTTTGGAGTTCGATACTGAGCCGTTGCTGCTGGTAGTCTTCTGCCGTGATCTCATCGGCTTCCCAACGCTGTTCCAGCAGGCGAATTGCCGGTTTGGGCAGGACGGTTCTCGCCGATGCGTGTAAGGCATCAAGCGTATCGGCGGAGAGAGAAAAACGCTCGCTCAGGAGGGTACGGGCACGGCCGGCGAAGGCTTCCCGGAGTTGTGCGAGACTTCGCAGACTTTCGCATTGCAGCCATGTCCGCTCTCGCTTGAGCCGCACCTGTCGGCGATATTGGTCACGCCGGTCGGTGACCACCTTAATCGATTCTTTGGTCATGGTGGTGTTGGTCGGCTTTGTCCCTGCGACGCAACGGGGGTCCGGTCGATCTGCCACGATATACAGGATTTCTTCATCCGTCACGTCGAAATACTGAAGCAGGATCAGTCGAAGCATAATCCGCCCCTGCATGGGCATAGCCTCGACGACCGATCGGATCGTTTCAACGGTGAGGGGCGAAGTGGGCGAGGCTATTGTGGTCATGAGGTCAGGCGGTTTCTATGTATTGCCGGAATGGAGCGACTCCAGATAGAGGGCGACATATTCACGAACCTCTTGAATGGTTCCACTGACAAACATGTCGCAGGGGATTTCCACGCGAGTGAGAGTGGCTGGATCGACTCCGCGTTCAATCGCATACTCTTCATCAATGTAGAGGCTCACCGACCCGTCTGGAAAGCGGACCGCGTAGAGTGCGTTATTGTCAGCCATTGAACGTGTTGAGATGCTTCTAGCAGGATGCTGAAAACGTTTATTTGGTTTCTTTGGTTTGTCTCGTTATTTGATTGGACTAGACTAACCGGATAAACCAAATAGACCAAACAAACCAAATGAACCAGATAGACCAGATCAGCCGCCGAGCGTGTCGAGCGTTTCCTTGAGGCTCTTGCGAATGCAGGTGAAAATCGGGGTATCGCGCAATGTGTATCGGGAACCCTCAGTTTCGCGAAGGGCCATCACGAGATCCAGGAAGTCTTCCGGTTTATCGCTTTCAAACGCGACGACCCATTCCTGGTCATCCAACCCGAATGAGTAGGTGGTATTCAGCTTCACCGAAGGAAAACGATGGCCGACTTCGATGTGTTCATCCATCATACCCTGCCGCGCCGCTTTCGTGAGTAGGAACCATTCGCGCGTCTTGAGGAACGGGTAGACAAAAATATACTTGCCTTTTCCTGGGACGACGGTCAGGCGCTTGCTTTCTTGATTTTCGTGAGTGTGATGATCCACATACACGGAGCGCTTGGTGATCGCGAGATAAGAGTACGGTGTGGTCAGATATTGCCCCAAGCCCGAGGCCAAGATCTTCGTGGTCATATCCTGGAATAATTCCATCTCGTAGCTGATCCGCCAGAGCATGATGTCGCAATCGCCTCTGATTCCCACCGCAGAGTACGCCACCACCAGGACTTTGCCGGTATACTCCTCGACTGCGCGCAAGAATTCCTGCTTTCCTTTAGTGCGCTCGCTCTCAGGGAGCCGACGCCAGGCCGGGTCGATTTTATAGAAGGCAAAGTTCACATATTGGCGTTTGGGTGCTTGCGGGGCTGGGGTTTGTTCAGGGGTGGACATCAAAACTCCTCCGTATAACGTCCTGAAAAGTAGGCGACCGTTGGTTATTAACGAGTGTGTTTGCTGTCATCGCCGATGTTCAGGCGAGGGGTACAGCGCCACTGACTTGTATCGGTGTTCACGATGGTGTTCGTGAATTATTCTGGCTCAGCAGCAGCTCGATTTTTATCACTTCGCCTTTATGGTTGTCAACTTAGAGAAGAAGACCGGGCCGTTCGTTGACAGGAGAAGAGTGTTCTGGTACTGGCAAGTGTATGTCGGTCACGCGGAGTGATCAGCACGCCGCCCAGAGGCTTTGGCCGACGGGTTGGTTGAAGAGGACCGTGCTCTCTCTGGGCGTTCTTGCGTCGAGTGGTTTTGCCCCTGTGTCGGCGCATGCTATCGACGTGCATCCTACGGTGGAGGAGGTGCAGGTCGCACTCGATCAGGGCACGGAGGCCGCGCAGCGACAGCGTCATCCGGAGACGTTTTATGTGCGATTCGGCGCAACCGACGAGCTCCATTCCAACGGGTTTTTGATCACGAAGCTCAGTGGACTGTCAGTCATGGCGACGCATATGGCTTTGCGGGGAATCCAGCCGAGTAAGACCGATGTGATGCAAATTCTGGAGGGCCAGACGATGCTAGTCAGTGTCAGCATCTTCGGGAATGCGCTCAACTTTGCGATAGACAGTTATATGGTGTTCGACCAGGGCGGAAAGACCATCAAGCCCGTGACCGTTCGCTTCGACGGGGTCGCCAGTCGCAGTGCTGCCTGGCCGGAAAGTCCGCGATTCAAAGCGAAAGTTGTCGCGTCATTCAACTATGCCGACTTCGACCCGAATGCCAAAACGACGATCACAGTCTTTCCGGCAACTGGGGGAGAGTCGAGCTTTACTGTAGACTTTTCCCAGATCCATTAACGAGATGATGAAAAAGGCCGCCAGCGGCGTTCTCTCCTCGAAAGCATCCTCAACGTAGCCGAGAGGCTACGCCTCCGGTGCTTTCTTCGGCTGCGGCCTTGCTGACGGCCTTTTTGATCATCCCGCATGCGAGGACGATCGAAGTTCTCAAGAGGCAATATAGTTTCCCACACAACCACCTATGTCATTTATGGCACCACTACTTGATGCAGAAATCATTGCGATCGGCACGGAACTGTTGATCGGGGGCCGGTCCGATTCCAATTCGCTCTTTCTCGCTGACGAACTTGGCCGGCTCGGGATCGCAGTTCGATTCAAGTCGGTTGTCGGCGATGAACGGCAGGATATCGTCACAGCGATTCGCACAGCCGTAAAGCGAGCCCAGGTGATTGTCCTGACCGGTGGACTCGGCCCCACCGTGGATGATTGCACGAGAGCGGCGGTGTCCTATGCGACCGGACGTCGACTCGGTCGTCGCAAGGAAGCGCTGGAAGGTATGACAGCCCGACTCTTGCATTGGGGGCGCATACCAAACCGCGCGCAGTTGCGCCAGGCCATGATTCCATCCGGCGCCACCGTGCTGAAGAATCCGATCGGTTCTGCGCCGGGATTCTGCCTGACGTGGAAGAAAGCGCTGATTGTCTCGTTGCCCGGTGTGCCACGGGAAATGGAAGAGATGATGCGGCAGGAAGTTGTGCCATTGCTGCGCGCGGCAAGCGAGTCGTCAGGCCGGCCCCAACGAGCGCCGATCGTTCGCCAGGTTTTTCATACGTTCGGCCTCGCGGAGGCGGATGTCGATGCCAAGCTCAAAAAGCTCATTCCACACCGAGCGCCGGTCGACTTGGGGCTGCTCGCATCGCCCATGGGCGTGCTGGTTTCGCTGACAACGAAAGGAAATCAGTCTGCATCGGAGAAAAATCTTGATCTGCTGCTGAATCTGGCACAGGACGTCCGGTCACGCCTCGGCGATTGGCTTTTTGCCGAAGGGCGAGACACGATGGAAGAAGTTGTCGGGCGGGAACTCACCACACGGGGGCTCATGCTGGCGGTAGCAGAATCTTGCACCGGAGGATTGATCAGCCATCGGCTGACGCAGGTGGCGGGTTCATCTGCTTATATGGATCGTGGCGCAGTGTGCTACAGCAATCGAGCGAAGACGGAAATGCTGGGCGTGCCAACGGAACTGATTGTCCGACATGGCGCTGTGAGTAAAGAGGTCGCTGCATCGATGGCCTGCGGCATTCGCGAGCGTGCTCACGTTTCGGTGGGGCTCAGCGTCACCGGCATCGCCGGGCCAGGCGGCGGGACCGAGACCAAGCCGGTGGGGCTGGTCTATATCGGGTTGGATGATGGAACCGGCCGACCGATCACGGGGGAATTCCGGTTTCATGGCGACCGGAATGTCATCAAACAACGCTCGTCACAAGCCGCATTAGATCTCCTTCGCCGTTGGATGCTCGATCAGGCGTCAACATGATCCGAGCGTTTCTTGCCGTCGAACTGTCGCAAGAACTCGGATCCGAGGTTGCCGTTGTCCAACAGAAATTGAAACAGAAAGTTGAGTCGGAGAAGAAGGGGGAGATACGTATTTCCTGGGTGCAGCCGGCGAAGATGCATTTGACGATTAAGTTTCTTGGCGACATGGACGAGCAGATCATCGATCCGTTGTTGGGTGCGATTAATCAGGCGGTCGGAAGCCAGCCATCTATGAACATGCCGCTTGAACGACTCGGCGCTTTTCCCAGTCCGCACAGTCCGCGTGTGTTGTGGATCGGGCCGTCGGATAATTGGGAGCAAGGAGAGGAAGGGAAGCGAGTCATTGAGATCCATGGCGAGATCGAACAGGCTTGTGAAAGCCTGGGCTTGCTCCGCGAGGCGAAACCGTTCAGTCCTCACCTGACCTTAGCGAGGATTAAGACGGGAGAGCGGCATATTGGAGTCGCATTGGCAATGAGCGGAGTGCTTGATCAGCCGCTTTCAGTGGGCTCGCTGGCGGTGGAGTCGGTCGTGCTGGTGAAGAGTGACTTGAAGCCGACAGGTTCGGTCTATACAAGACTTTGGGAGGCACGATTGAGGGACTTTTAATTTGAGCGACTCAAAGGGCCACGCGGAAGACTTCCTCGATGGTCGTTTCACCCATGAACGCCTTGGCCAGCCCATCCTGAAACATCGTTTTCATGCCTTTTCCGATCGCTGTCGAGCGGATAAACGATGCCGCCTTCCGTTGCATGATCAAATCTCGAATCTCCTCATCGACTTCGAAGATCTCAAACAGACCGACTCGGCCGATGAAACCGCTTCCCTGGCATTGGGCACAGCCTTTCCCATTGTAGAACCTGACACCTGCCAGCCCGTCGTGCGTTTTCCGTAAGACTCCTTGCCGCTGCAACACGGCAATCGTTTCGGAGAAGTCGGGCCGAGATTGGATGGATTCGAGAACTCTGGCGCTGGGAGTTACGCTTTCGCGGCAGTTCTTACAGGTCCTGCGGACGAGTCGCTGAGCCACCACGAGGGTCAGCGACGACGACAGAAGATACGGCTCCACTCCGATGTCGAGCAATCGAGGAATGCTCCCGGTAGAATCGTTCGTGTGAAGCGTGGATAGGAGGAGCCGTCCAACCAAGGCGGCCTGGACGGCGATTTCGGCCGTTTCTTTATCGCGGATCTCTCCGACCATGATGACGTCGGGATCTTGGCGGAGCAACGCTTTCAGGCCTGTGGAAAACTGGACACCTGCTTGATGATTCACTTGGGTTTGGTTGACCCTTGGAATCGAGTATTCGACGGGTTCTTCAATGGTGGAGATATTGACGATGTTTTGGCGCTCCGTTCCGATCCGCATGAGCATGGCATAGAGCGTCGTGGACTTGCCCGACCCGGTCGGCCCGGTGATCAGGATCATCCCAAATGGTTTCATGACATTCCGAAGAATAATTTGATAATCGTGGGGCACGAGTCCCAGATCCTCCAAGTCGATGATGACATTGTCTTTTGATAGGATTCGGAGGACGATTTTTTCTCCCCACTGTGTGGGAATTGATGCGACACGGAGATCTATTTTAAAGCCGTCGAGGTTGGCTTCGAATCGACCGTCCTGCGGGGTGCGCCGTTCGTCAATGCGCATACCCGATAGAATTTTGATCCGTGAGACCAGAGGGAGCTGAAGCGCCGGCGTAAGGCTGAAGACTTCGCGCATCACCCCGTCGACACGGTAACGGACGACGGTTTCAAGTTCGAATGGTTCGATGTGGATATCGGACGCTCGCGTGACAGCCGCGTAGAGGAGCAGGCGTTGGACCGCGTCCACGATCGTCGATTCGTTCCCGTCATGCTGTTTTGCCGACGTGAGTTCGGTTGTTTTATTCGTGGTCGCTCGGTCTAAGATCTCCCGCAATTCTTTCTTGTACAACAGTTGCGCTCGTCTAATAGAGGCTTCCGTTGCGAGGAACGGACTGACGCGCAGCCCCGTCGTGTGCTCAATCTCGCTTAGGACTTTTCGTTCGCGAGGGTCTGCCATGGCGACGTGCAGGTGGTCGCCATCGCGGTCGAATGGAAGGAGAATATGTTTACGCGAGAAGGCTTCCTGTATCGTCCCGATGACGTCCCCCTTCACGTGGCCGATTGTCAGGTCGACGAATTTGACGTTCCAGCTACGAGCAAGTTGGTCCAGCAAGAATGCTTGTGGGATGCGGCCTTGCTCGACCAGCGTATGAATGAGGGGAGTTCTGAGCCGTTGGGCCAGGGCGCTCGCTCTATTAAAGTCGGCTTGCTCGATCACCCCAAGTTCTTCCACCAGCAGGGCTTGAAGTTCCTCGTTGCTGACCTTCAGCTCTGGCATGGCGCTTGTCCTTTGGCGAGGGTACTCTCAACTTGCTTCACAAGCTCGCTCATCGAGAAGGTAGTCTTATTGAAGTAGGCGACGGCTCCGAGGTCCAATGCCTCCTGCTTATCTTGTTCTTGAGTCAGACTACTGAGTACGATGACTGGGATGGCTGATGTAAGGGCATCCTGTTTTAGAATAGTGAGGACGTCGAATCCTTGGAGCTTCGGCATGATCAGATCGAGGACGATCATATCAGGCCGTTCAGATCGGATAAGTTGAAGGGCTTCTTCCCCGTCGGATGCGGTGGCCACGTCGTATCCCTGTCGACGGAGGGTCGTTTCCGCCACTTTTCGGAACATCCGGTCATCGTCTGCGACTACAATTCTCATCATGTATTTATCCCATCTTCGATGCGTGCGCGTTCGCCTGACCGTACTTCGTCATCAGTTCATTCCTCGCCAGTCCGCCCCCGTCAGGCAATTCATGACGCGGGCGAATTCGAGCTGCAATTGCGGGAGGAGGGTTGAAGTGTTCGTCACGTCTCCGGTCTTGCCCAGGCCTTCCATCTCAGCCGCCCGCTCCTGGGCCAGTCTGGCGCCAAAGCACGCAACCATTCCTTTCAAACTATGCGCGGATTGTTTGACCAGAATCGCATTGCCTTCGATTACGGCCTGCTCTAGCTCCTGCAGTCGTCGGGGGCAGTCTTCGAGAAAAATCTCGACGAGTTCGGTGAGCAGTGTTCGATCTCCATCGACCCAGAGAAGAGCCGCCGAATAATCTACTGGTGCGTTGATTCCGGCGGGCTGTTCCTGATCGACGTTCATCGGGGGGGGCCGGCCTTTCTATGATAGACCACACATCGATCACGCCATGCTGAATCGCATCAGAACCGATCCGATCAGACGAATGATACAGGGCACTGCCTTCTCGTTATCGGCAACAATTCGAATTACTGTAGAGAAACCGGGCGGAATAGATTGGACTGCAAGGAAAGTTTGACTGGCGGGCGATCTATCAGTGCTGCGGGGGTTGTTCTCGCATGGTCAGGCAGAAGACTTCGGTCAATGCGGGATCGAAGGCGGCGCCGGCTTGTTGCTCGATCTATTGCAGGGCTTTGTTATTGCGGAGAGATGTCCGCTCGGGTCTTTCGGCAGTCAGTTCGTCATAACGCACCCGCTACCGGCCTTTGCCGTGGCGGCATTATCGATATGAACACCCTGATGCACTGAGTAGGGGAGGCCTAAACCGTCCCCGGTTCGATCATGCCGCGCTTCACGTCGCGCAGCAGTCGTTCGACAATCAGCCGCATGAAGAAGAAGCCCAGCTTCGGGTTCTGGTAGTACAGGCGGTAGATCTGTTCGTCGGTCATCTGGTACAGCTCGCAGTCGGTGTCGCACACTACTGTCAGCGTGCGCACCTTCTCGGGCGAGAACAGGCCAATCTCCCCGATCAGTTCGCCCGGGCCAATGCAGTGATCAATGCCCTGCAGCTTCAACTTCCCGCTGGCCACGTACACAATCTCGTCGGCCACGTCCCCCTTGCGGAACAGCACCTCGCCTGCCTTGTGTTTGCGCAGGTGCATGTGCGGCAGGAGCCATTCGGACACCGGCGATTCCACTGTGGCCTGCTCGACCTGCTTAGTCAGCCTGATGATTTCTACCAGGCGCTTGGCATTGATCGGCAACAGGATCGAATTCAGAATGAATTCCGGCAATACGATCAACTCAGTGATGTCGAAGTGCGTGTGTAGCACACTGAAGAGCAGGAGGAGGGCGCTGCTAGCCAGCGCCAACACCCTCAGGGGCACCATGTTTTTCATATAGTGACTGGCGAGATAGAACACTCCGCCCAGCATGCCGATGGCGGTGGTGATGTCAAAGTGCATGCTTACTCGTGACGTGTCGTTCGGGATTGGCTTGTTTCGAGTTTTAAGTTTCTAGTTTCAGGTTCGACCTCGGAATTTCAGTAATCCGAAACGAACAACTTGAAACTAGAAACATGAACCCAGGAACTTACACCAGAAATGTTTGAAAGAGATATGCGCCTGGATGTCCAGGCCCTCTTATATCGTAAGGGTTTGGTCCTCCTCAAGGACCTCTAACCCTGGGATATGTAATTCACGAAGTTCACGCAAGATCTCATCTTTGTATGCCGGTTTCAGATGATAGGCGTACAGCGATATATTGTCGCGATCGAGCTTTCTGAATTCCTGAGCAAGCAAAGCCGGTGTGAGATGTTTGCTTATACGGGCGAGTTCTCTCATAGAATTTGGATAGGAACATTCGATAAAGGCGGTTGTAAGGTGAGGGATCTGCCTCGCTTCGTGCCACAGTTCATCAGTGGAATAGGTGTCTCCACTATAGACAAACGCAGAGGAACGGTCTTGCACAATAAATCCTGTTGTTGGAACGGTGTGATTCACAAGGATAGGAGTGATGTCGATTCCGGAGAACGAACAAATACTTCCTGGTTTCAGATATGACGAAGTATATGTAGGACGTTCCGGTGTAGGTATGCTGAAAAAGTCCGGATATACATCCGTATTGAAGATGTGACGTCGCAGTCCCTGAATTACTTCAGGGAGACCAGCCACAACAATCGAGGTATCGATCTGTTCGCTCAGATTGTCGGCTAACATGGGCAGCCCTTTAATATGATCGAAATGAAGGTGTGAAAGAATAATATGGCGGATCTGCTTCTGCTCGTTCAACGAGAGCTTGGTTGCCACAGTTCCGGCGTCAAGAAGAAGAGTTCCGTTCAGTAAGAAGCCGCACGTGTTGCAGGTATACGGCCCAGTTGCACGTTGCAGAAGCGCATCAGAGCCATAACAACCGAGAATTCGAATATTCATCCTGTATGCTCCACTTGACTGAGAGGACGAAACACAACTGCATTATGCAGTACGTATAATGGTTCTCCGTTCTCTCTCGTAGCCATGTTTCCATCCGTGTCGAGTACTGTTTCTCTCAGGAAAGGCCCTTACTTCAACGAGTTATAATGTACTGGGTCACGGGATCTGAGTGAATAGACTCAAACGAGGGGGGCGTCTATTTGAGGGGGTAGCCTCGCTGTCTGCGAGAAAACTATAATGACCCCATGGAACTTCGATAGCCTGCATATCTGGGAAGACAGCAGAACATCTCTTGATATAGCCGAGCAAGACTCGCGGAACGGGCGAGAGAGGTTGATCTGGTTCGTGTGGATTATCGGGTAAGTTGTATTTAACCAAAAAGAGACAAACCAGATAGACCAAATAATTATCTTCCTATGCTGGTAGACTTTTTCAGCATCCTGCTAAGGTGTGGGGGTACGGCTGATACGAAGGGCTTTATGCGGGATCATCAGGAATGGCAAAAAAAATGATGGAGCTTTCCGCATCAGCCAACTCCGCCGAAGTAGCCACTTCGACTACGAAGGCCGGGAGCTACGCAGTTGTCGGCAAAGCTGAATGCAGTATGCGATTATTTCACAGCTGATGCTGAGAGGCCGAGCATGTCGATGGGGAGAGTGTTCATTATTGATGACGATGAGCATGTCAGAAAAATGGTTGGCCTTGTGCTGAAACAAGGTGGCTATGAAGCTCTTGAAGCAGCTGATGGTGAAGAAGCCATTGCCGTGATCCAATCCTGTCCCGCCGGTTTCCCAGTCCGTGCAATCATCTGCGACGTTGCCTTGCCAAAGGTAAACGGAAATGACCTCATCGCATTCATCCGGGTGAAGCTTCCGTCAGTGCCCGTCATTGTGCTGACTGGGCACCCTGATGTCCAGTCAGCTGCTTCTCTGTTCAAGCTGGGAGTGGTGGACTATCTCCTCAAGCCAGCCCAGGCACAAACGCTGTTGGATGCAGTCAGGCGGGCTATCGGAGAACAAGCGGTGCTTGAGTAGTACTCCGGCATCAAGATACCCCGTGAAGCGTCGTTCGTTTCTGGATTCGTACGCATCACGAACGCCGAGGCCACCGCTTGTTAGGAGCGTGTCGACTCTCCCGGCGTGTGAGGTAGCTGGATGTGTATCTTCGTTCCAGCTCCAAGTTCACTTTCAACCCAGATCCTCCCCCCATGAGCCTCGACCACGTCCTTCACGATTTTCGTGCCAAGTCCTGTTCCGCCAGGCTTGGTGCTTATGGCGTGTTTGGTGAAGAGCCGATCTCTCACGTCCGGCGGCATCCCACCACCCGTATCGATGATCGAAACCACGATCTTGTTTTCAGCGGTCGGGGGTTGTCCGCACACGGTCACCGAGCCGCCTGCAGGCACTTCGGAGATCGCGTTGTTGATCAAATTAAAGAAGGCAGTATAGAGGCGCCGCTGGTCTGCCACGATCAACGGGAGTAACTCCAAGGTTTCGGTCAGCAGTCGGACATGTTTTTCCTGGGCAAGAATCCCCAGAGAGCGAAACACGTTGCTGACGATGTCGGCCACTTCGCATGCGGAAAAATCAAGCGGGGTGCTGGCTTCTTTGACCGCATCCGCGATTTCCGCGACGCGATCGTGAATTCGGTGCGCATCGTCCTTGAGCATAGCAATCACTTCATCGCAGAGTTCGCGACTCGCCTTCGCCCGTTTGATCTCACTGTCGGGTATGTAATTCTGTAGCTCGTTGATCTCGGCCTGTAAAATTCCTGTGCCACAGACGATCGGCATGAGGAGATTTTTGATGTCGTGGGCAATGTCGCCCATCAACTGTGCCACCTCGGCAAGCTTGGCAGCTTCCACCAAGCGGGTATGTTCAATCGCTGCAGCGGCGAGTGCAGAGATAATGGTGAGAATGGCTAGATCGTCTGGACCGAGGACTCCCTCCCCGCGTTTGTTCATGACCTGTATGACGCCGATGGGGTCACCCTCCCAACGCTTGAGTGGAATGGTAATCATGTCGTGGGTAATGGCGCCGGTCGCTTCATCGACTTTCTTGAAATGACGGGCATCGGTCTGTGCGTCAGGGACGATTTCAGGCACGCCCGTCCTATAGACCGTTCCGGCAATGCCCTCATACCAGGGTACTCCTGTGCCTGGTGGCACGGGCTTTTGACCGATGGAGTGATAAAATACGAGGGTACGCTTGTCGGTGTCGGCCAGCAGCACAGAGCCATTTTCCGCATTCACGACGTCCAGTGCGATTTGAAGCGATTGTTCCAGCAGGTCTTGGAGTTTGATGTGTTGAGAGAAGACTTCCGACATTCGCCGTGCAGCGGCAAGCGCTAACTCTCGTCTGGCAAGGAGCTGCATAAGCGTTTCGTGCGATTCGGGTTGGGGTAATGGCCGGGATGCGGTGTCGGAGAATCGTCGAGTCGTCATGTCGATCCGTTTCCCGTGTGAGTTCGAGCGGCGGCGGTGGCCTTGTGCTCCTCACCAGCCTGCGGGAACTCAGAGCCCTTCCGCAAAACCGCCGATCAGTTTGTGACTGTGGCCGTCTGGCACTGCGCTATATGATCGAATAGTATCTCCCTTCAGTATCACAAATTTTAAGTCCCCCAAGCTAGGTATCCCCTCATCTGAGGGGATAGGCATTGATCTTGATCGCGTGCTACGTGATACCCTGACAAGAGGAAGGGCGACAAGGGCTTAACCTGGGGAAGGAGATCGACGCTATGAGTAAAGGGAGAGTGTTGGTCGTGGACGATGAGGCGGATGTGAGAAAATCCGTGCATCTCATTTTATCGAAGGCAGGGTTCGATGTGGACGAAGCCGAAGATCCAGAAGCGGGAGCTGCCTTGGTAAAATCGGGAGCGAATAAGCTCCCCTTGAACGCGATTATTACCGATCTCAATATGCCAAAGATAAACGAGGTCATCGTGGTCCCATATTTTCGTTCCCAGTTCCCATCTTGCCCGATCGTTGTGCTGAGCGGATCAAAAATGCTGGATAGATCCGCCAGACTCTTTAAGGACGCCGGCGTAGAATTCCTCGCCAAACCGATTGATCGAGAGCAGTTGTTGGGTGCAGTGGACAGGGCCGTCAACAAGGGCAGGTGATTAAGGTTGCGGCTGGCGAAGAAGTTCTGAGCACGGGGAAGTTTTGAGTTCTGAGTCCTAAGTTCTGAGTTGGGCGGTTCGGAGTTGTTCGGAACTAAACTCAGAACTCAAAACGTCGTGTTCCGCCTGCCGCGCATGGCTTGCTTGTCTCGCTGACGTTTCACGAATGACGCGTCACATGTACGAAGAATGTCCGGTTGTGGGGTCGAGGGGAAATCGAAGCTGGAACGTCGTCCCCCCACCAGGCTCGCTTTCCACCCAGATCTTCCCTTTGTGCGTGTCCACCACGTCCTTCACGATCTTTGTTCCCAGCCCAGTGCCGCCCTTCTTGGTGCTCACCGCATTGGCTGAGAAGAGGCGGTCTCGAATCTCAGGAGACATCCCGCGCCCTGTGTCTGCCACAGCGAGCGCAATACTCCCTGTGTCCTGATCGAGATGCCCTCGCACCGTGATCGAGCCTCCCGGCGGCGTTTCCGGAATAGCGTTATTGATGAGATTGTACAACGCGTTGTAGAGTCTCCGTTCGTCGGCGTGGAATTCCGGCAGTGAATCAAGGCCATCGGTTCGCAAGGTAATCTGCTTGTCCCGGGCCAGGCCCTGCAGCGTGTGAAACACTTCGAGGACGACCGGCCCAACCGCGCAGAGCGCAAAGTTGGGAGGCGCGCTCAACCCTTTCACGCAGTCAGCCATGTCTTTGACGCGATCGTGCAGCCGCCGGATGCCGTTCTGAGCCATCTCGCCGGCTTCATCGCAGAGCTCCTTGCTTGCCTTCTTCTCGCTCAATTGAGCATGGCTCATCTCGCCGAATAGCTCGGTGACCTCCTCTCGCAGTAGCTCCACTCCTGCGCACACCGGAGTAAGGAGGTTCTTCATGTCATGGCCGATGTCGCCGAGCAGCGTCACCATTTCAGCTTTCTTGGCATCCTCGAAGTGCTTTGCCTGTTGAATTGCCAGCGCGGCAAAGGCGGAAATGATCGTGAGGAGTCCGAGGTCGTGGTTCGTCAGTGGCCCCACTCGTTTGTTGAGCACGTTCAGCACACCGATCGGTTCTCCCCCCCAGCGGCGAAGGGGAACGGCAATCATGTCGTGGGTGACAAAGCCGGTAGCCTGGTCGATCTGGTGAAGATGGCCGGCGTCTTGGTTGACGTGGTTGGTGATTCGGGGCTTTCCCGACTGGAAGACCGATCCGGAGATACCCTTATCCCAGGGAATGGCAGTTCCTCGGGGGACTGGCTTATCGCCGATCGAATATCGAAAGATCAGTTCTTCTTTCTCCGGGTCTGCGAGCAGAATGGACCCGGCTTCGGCGCCCACCTCCTCAAGGGCGATGCGGAGCGTCGTTTCCACGAGCTCATCCAGATCAATCGACTGAAACAACGCCTGGCTGATGCGTTCGACTGCTTCAATCTCCGTTTTGTAGTGGAGCAGGGCTGAAACATCAGCCTTGCTCAATCGCGTGAAGTCGGCGTCCGGCTGGTCCTGCATTTTAGGGGAAGGCGGCTGCGTCATCATCGAGATCCTGTGGGTGAAGAGTTGAGGCTAAGCGGGGACTTGACCACCCTCATCATCTGAGCCGCACCTTACCCGCAGCCCGTACCTATAAAGGCTTTTCCGGCTTTGCGGTATCCCCTCATTCGTGGGGGGACTCATCTGTGGGGATTGCCAGAGAAGACCGGAGGGGGATAAGAACGTGCAAGAAAGGTGTGTGCGGCTTTGTCCTGAACAAACTTTTCACGTGGAGGCTGTATGAAATATCTATGGCGGGTTGGGCTTGTGTCGTGTCCGCTGATCGTCGGAGTCCTGCTGGGACTGATGGCACCGCTGCCTGCAAAGGCTGGAAACCCGACACTTACAATAGATGGACTTACTGTGAGTCTGCAGCAAGGCGGTCCAGGCTGCGGTGCTGACACGGGCTTTATTAACGGCAACAATTCCGTCATTAATAGTTGTTATTCGATTGCCGGTACGAATACGACGACTGACAGTACCCGTTCCCAAACCCTTCGAGTCGGCAACTGGTACGTGGGGGACTACACTGCCGGGAACCAGGCCAGAGTGTTAATTAACGACACGGCCACAGGTACCGATAACATGAAGCTCACCGGCGTAACCTTTTCGTCGGCGATTAATACATCAACAACCACAAGTACAGTTTCAACAACACAACCCTGTTCCTCCTGCAAAGTGGGCAATGTCGTCCTTCAAAATCATTTCAGTAATGCGCCGAATGGAACCGGTTCAGGCGCGAACTATACGTGGGGCATGGGGGAGGGCGGGTACTTCGATCCCCCTAATACTGAGAACGTTGTAAACGATAGGTTTAAACTCGCCGGCATAGGGTGCTTCACCGCGTCGCCATGCAACCCCGATTCAGCGCCAGTTAGTCTAGGGAACACGCTTGATACCGGCGCCTTTGCCAGCTCAACAACTCCTGGTCTTAATGGAGGCGTGAGTAAATCGAATAGCGTAGCGACTGTCAAAGCCGCTTGCAATACAGGCAGCGGCAAGTGCGCTCCGACGCTGAAGTACACCTACACAATCACCGTTCAAGGAGTAGACAAGTTGACTCTGACCGACAGCGTGGACGGTTGCGGTGGACTGTGTAGTCCTGACGGGCCAACGAACAAGCTCCCAGCATGCACAGGAAACTTTACCCCACCGAGTCTTCACGCTATTTGTGACGCAACGATCGCAGGCTATAACGCTGCGAATTTAGCAAAGATTATTGATGATGGCGGAGTGATATCGGAAACCTGTGAGGGGACGTGCATCGTCATCGACGTGAAAGGCACGCCTGCGAACAAAGCCTCCGGCGAAACATTCAACTTCACTGCGACTGGCCAGGGTGTCGGGAATTTTTCCCGCACGCTTGACGAGGATGGGAGCGCTATTAAAGCCTTCAGTCCCCTCGTCTCCGACACTAACCCTGCAGCCGGCGATCCCGTCGATCGCGTCTTTACCATAACCGATTATCCTACAAAACCAGGTGGAGATTTGTGGCAGACAGACCAGATTAATTGCTCGAGCGGGCTTAACAACGGCAGCGCAACCTGGACTGTTGGCGTTGTGGGAAACAACTCGTCTGAGAAGATTTCCCTTACCGTGCTCACCATAGCGGACAACGACATCCTTACTTGCAGCTGGCACGTACATTGATGTGCCGTGAGGTGATAATATTTGCTAAGATTCAGTCGCTGACGCAGCCCACCATGGCCCCGGCTTTCGAGCGAAGGGCCATGACTCGGTTTCAAAAAAGTCGGAGACCGCCGTGCAGGGGAGTAGCATCCGCTGCTCCCCTCCGTCTCTTATGGAGGGTGAAATGGATAAGAGCACCGTACGGTCGCGTCGATCTGATTTAGCCAAATCTATGCGGTGGGCGCTTCTCCCGGCGCTCCTGCTTGTCCTCACTCATCCATATAGCACGTACGCGCAGGAGGTGGTGACGACGAATATCACCGCCACCACGACTGCTCCTCTCGATCTCGACACCGACGTCAACCCGGTTGGAACCATCACGGAAATCACGGGAGGGACCCGACCAAATAATGGAACCAATCTGTTTCATAGCTTCGACTCCTTCACGCTCGGCACGAACGACGTCGCGCACTTCATCAACAACATGCAGCTTCCGACCACGAACATCATCGCTCGTGTCATCGGAGGAGAACGGTCGACGATCGACGGGACCCTTCGAACCAATAATCCTCTCGATGCGGCCGATCCGATGAATTTCGGCGCCGCCAATCTGTGGCTCGTCAATCCCTCCGGGCTTTTTCTGGGGCCCAACGTCCATTTGGAAGTGGGCGGGTCGGTGAGCATGAGCACGGCCAATTATCTACGGTTCGATGGCACGTCAACACTCTTTGACATGCTCTCCTCTCCGGCATCGTTAGGCCAGCTCTCTGTCGCGCCTGTGGTGGCCTTCGGATTCACAGATCCGGAGCCGCCGGCTCCCATCACAGTCCAGGGCAGCATGCTTCAAGTTTCGGAAAGACAATCGTTGTCGTTGGTGGGCGGAGACATCACCATTCAGGCCGGCACGCTCGGGGACGGCACGGTCCAAGCCGCCAGCCTTCTGGCGCCGGGCGGCCATTTGAATCTGGTGTCTGTGGCCTCGCCTGGCGAGGTGCTTGTGCCCAGTTTCCAAACCGGATCGTTTACTTCGATGGGAACGGTAACGCTTAAGGATGGCGCAATTCTGGACGTGAGCGGTCAGCTTGACGAGTTTGGATCTCCCCTCGGCAATGGGAACAGCGGGACCGTGTTGGTGCGCGGAGGGCAGTTGGTCATGGATGCTTCGACAATCCTGGCCATTACCTGGGGGGCGGTGGATGGTGCGAGTAAGGCCGTCGACATTCAGGTTTCACAAAAAGTCGAGATCACCAATGGTTCCGCTATCAAGACGATCACGTTTGGATCAGGAAGAGGGGGAGATGTGCAACTGACCGCTGACACCCTGACGATAGAGAATGCCCCCGAGTCGATCGTGACGGCAACTCCTGCTGATGGGGGTGGCGTTGGAGGGGATGTGGTCCTGAACGTGGGGACGGTCAGCCTCACGGGTGGTTCCTCAATCCGGAGCGAAAGTCAGAACTTCACTCCTGGGTTAGGTCAGGGGGGGAATGTAACCATCCAAGGGCTCGAAGGGGCGGGCAGCGTGGCAGAGTCGGTGACCCTCTCCGGTGGCAGTAGCCTTGTGACGCAGACGTTAGCAAGCAGCGATGGGGGACGAGTGGCCATCACTGCCGAATCTTTGACGATGGATGGGCCTGGCACCATCATCAATGCGGAAGCGACTGATGTGGGCCGTGTAGGAAACCTCATAGTGAGTGTTCAGCAGGCTAGTCTCTCGGACGGGGCGATGATTAAAACAATACAGGCCTTCAACGCCGATCCCAATGCTCAACTGGGCCCCACGCTCACGGTGCAAGGACTAATGGGGGAAGGAAGCAGGGCGGATTCTGTCGTCCTTTCAGGAGTGGGTTCCGGCATCGTCTCCAATAGCTCCGGCACGGCTCGCGCCGGCGATATTGCGGTGCAGGCCAAGACGGTGAGCCTGGCGGATGGGGCCGTGATCCGAGCCGGCGAGACGAACACCCCAGCGGCAGGAGGGAATGTGGCTATCGAGGCCGACTCAGTCAATGTCTCCGGCGGGAGCCGCATTTCAAGCCAGGCGAGCCGTTCGGATGCCGGCCAGATAACCATCGCAGCTGATGCGTTGACGCTGGTCAATGGTTCGATCGAGACGCGTACCACAGATATTGGCCGAGGGGGAGACGTGGTGCTGGATGTTGGGAGCCTGAGTCTTTCGAACGGGGCGACGGTTAACAGCAGCACCGAGTCGACTGGCCGGGCCGGCGACATTACAATGAACGTCGGCACGCTGAGCCTTGCCAACGGCAGCAGCATCAGCAGTGCCAGTACCGGGACAGTGGCCTTCACCAATGAAGATGGCACGACTCGGGCGCCCGGCACGGCGGGAAATGTGGTCATTACGGCTACGGGCAGCTTCACGAGTGACGCGAGCACAATTGCCACATCGGCAGAAGCGAACCATGGTGGAGATGTGTCCATCACCGCCCACAGCGTGCAACTATCCAACGGCACCTTGATTACGGCGAACAGCAATGCGCCGCTTGAGGTGACCAAGCTGGTGCTGGATCAGAATGGCCAGCTAGTCAAGGAGGTGGTCGGGGATGGTAATGCCGGCAACATCATGATTCGCAGCGGCTCAACCTTCGTCATGAACAACAGTTCGATGACGACCGAAGCGAAGTTCGCCAGTGGCGGGCAAATAACAATTATCACTCCGGAGATGGTCCGGGTGATCAATGGCCGTGTCAGTACGTCCGTGGCAGGATTTGAAAAGGACACGGCTGGCGGCAATATCATGATCGATCCGCAGTTTGTGATTTTCCAGAATAGTCAGGTGATTGCCCAGGCCAATGCCGGATCTGGCGGGGCGATCAATGTCATTGCAGGAGTCTTCATTGCCGATCCCAACAGCCTGGTGAGTGCGTCCTCGGCGCAGGGACCCCAAGGGACCGTCAATATCCAGTCTCCTGTTCAGAATGTCGGTGGAGAGCTGGCGGCGTTGTCTCAGGAATTTTCCAGCGCGGCCGCTCTGCTTGCCCAACAGTGCGCGGCTCGGGCTGCGGGTGGCAAGTTCAGCACCTTCGTAGTCGCAGCCCGCGAAGGTCTGCCGGCGGAGCCTGGCGGATTCTTAGCCAGTCCATCGTTGACGACCGAGTTGCTGGGATCACGCCTCTCTGGACGGGAGTCGTATGGACCGACTGCAGCAGTCACAGGCGCGTTCCCGGAGTACGACGCCAGGCCCATCCAATTGGCGAAACTTGGGAGCGCATGTCACCACCAGTGACTGGGAGGACATGTACTTCCAAACCTATCAAGCTGTGGGAAAATCATTTCGGCACAGCAGAGATCTCGACACCCGTGAAAAGCAAAACGTGAAATGTAGTTCGTGGGAGGTAAGGTGGCCTTCGTGATACCTTTCACCTTTCACCTTTCACCTTTCACGAATATTCGTCGGAGATTAGTTGCGGCGGCGCTGGTCCTGTTGGCCCACTGGATCCTGTCGGATGTGGTGTCGGCGCAGATTGTTCCTCCGCCGATTTTGCCTAGTCCCACTCCGCTGCCCAAGGAGCTCCCGACACCCGAGCCGCCCCTGCCTAGTATCTTGCCTCCCGCTCCCGTTCCAGAACAGCGTGGTGCCATGTCCAAGGTGACAGTGTTTGTCCGAGAGGTCAGGGTCCTGGGGAGCACGGTCTTCACGCCGCAAGAGTTGGCCCAGGTCACTGATTCCTACCGCAATCGGGAGATCACGTCGGAAGACATGGAATCGCTGCGCCTGGCCATGACGTTGCTGTACGTGAAACATGGCTATAGCACGTCCGGCACCCTGGTGCCGGATCAAGCGATCGCGGACGGCGTGCTCACGTTGCAGATCGTTGAAGGGACAATGAGCCGGATTAACGTGGAGGGCAATTATTGGTTCCGGTCCAGTTATTTCACCAGCCGGCTTCAGCGTGACGCCGGTCCACCGGTGAACGTGCATGCGCTTCGAGAACGGTTGCGACTTTTTCAAACCGACTCGCGCATTGAGCGGATCAACGCAGAATTGCGACCCGGTGAGACACGCGGGCACAGTGCATTGAACGTCCGGGTGGCTGAGCGCCGGCCGATCAAGGCCTGGTTTGAATACAACAACTTCTCGACACCGGGGGTTGGTTCCAATCGTGTGATGGGGACCATCGCGCATCAAAATCTGTTGGGGTTCGGGGACGCGCTCAGCGTCCAGTACGGTCAATCGTTCGGCACCGATGTGAATGCGCATGGCAGCGGAGTCAATCCGAACTTGAATGTGCACTACGTCGTCCCCATCACCCCCTACGACACGACGTTCGCCGTCGATTACCGGCGGACCGATTTCACGGTCATTGAGAGCAATGTCAAGCCGTTGGACATCAACGGCAAATTCGAATCGATCGGGTTTACCCTGCGGCAGCCCGTCTTTCGCACGCCGTCTCAGGAATTTGCCTTGGCGTTGACCGGCCAGTCGCAGTCATTCAGGACGTCGTTACTTGGAATCCCGTTTGAATTCCAGAGTGGATCGACCAATGGAACTTCCCAGGTGTCGGCGCTACGCTTCTCGCAGGAGTATGTGCATCGCACGCAGGATCAGGTCATCTCGGCGCTGTCCCGGATGAGTTTCGGTCTCCCCGTTCTTGGGGCGACCGTCAACAGCGCGCCCGATCAGGCCACGGGAGAGTTTTTTTCCTGGTTGGGCCAGACGCAATTGGTCAGGCGGTTGAACCCCACGCGCGTCACCATGCTGGCACGAGCCGATCTGCAGCTGTCGAACAAGCACCTGTTCCTTATCGAGCAGATGGCGGTCGGCGGGCGCTACAGCGTGAGAGGCTATCGGGAGTTCACGCAGCTGGGGGACAATGCATTTCTGGGGTCCCTTGAGGCTCGCATTCCAGTCTACACGTCGGCGATCGGGGAAGAACTTCTGTACCTGGTGCCATTTTTCGATTATGGCCGGGTTTGGAATACCAATGTAGTCAATCTTGAAGTCACCCCTTCTCCGGAGTGGTTGGCGAGCGTGGGAGTGGGAACAATCTGGAATTTCTGGCGGGGGAGCCGATTTGAGTTGTACTGGGGGCAGAGGCTGAATCCTCCAGCCCAGGCTCGCCACACCAACCTGCAGGATTATGGTGTGCATGTGCAGTTGGTCGTCGAGGCGTTCTAGCAGGTGACGGGGGAGTGGCCAGGCGCCCTTCTTGCTCGCAGAACGCGCACGATAAGAATGTGCTCGTTCGATGCGCGCAGTAAAGGGCAGCCTCGGCCGCTCCCCCTTAAGAAAGGGTATAAGGAATCGGAGGCCTTCGCTGCGGCCTTGCTGAACGGCCTTTTTGAGCATCCTGCGGAAAAACTATTGTGGCCCGCGAAACCCGTGAAGCGCGAAGCTTGAAACGCCCGAATCCGGAAACGAACACGCTTCACGCATCAGAGTCAGGGGCAAGGAGCTCTGTCATGAAATACATTATTCTCGTGAGTCTTTCCCTGTGTCTCTCTGTGGGACTTGGTGCCGATCTCTATGCGAAGGAGTCACAGTCAGTCGATCAGCTGATGCAGGACGGCAGCGACGCATATCACCATGGCGATTTCGAGCAAGCGGTCGAGCACTGGACACAAGCAGCGGCGGCCTACGAGCGGTCTGGCGCACACCCTGAGCAGATTGACGCGTTGATCCGTCTGTCCGAGGCCTATCAGTCGCTTGGCCGTTATCGGGCGGCGGCGATTCGTCTTGATCAGGCCAAGGCCCTTGTAGGGGACCGTGACGATTCTCTCCTGCCTCTACGGATTCTATGGAGGACCGGCAGTCTGTATCAGGCTGCCGGTCAGCACGCGGAGGCTGAACGGTCGCTACAAGAATCCCTCCGGTTGGCCAAGACGCTTCCCCAGGCATCGTTGACTGCCGCCATCTTGAACGACGTGGGGAACCTGGACGCTTCACAGGGAAAGTTTGCCGACGCGCTGGCTGCTTACGATGAAAGTTTCCAAACGGCGAAAGCGATTCCGGCGAAGCTTCTGGCGGCCACGAGCTTGGTCAACGCTGCCCGCGTGTCGTTGCCTCTGAAGCAGTATCGTGAAAGCAAGCAGCGGCTCGACCAGGCCGCCGACATCTTACGCGGACTTGAACCCTCGCACGAACAGATTAGCGCGTTCATCACGGTTGGGCTGACGTATGCCAAGCTGCGTCCTGTACTCGTTGATCAGAACAGAGAACTCACGCTCGCATCGTTTCAGGCGCTTCATGACGCGGCTAGAATTGCCGATCAACTTGGCGACCGTCGGGGCTCTTCCTTCGCGTGGGGGTATCTGGGAAAGCTCTATGAGGATGAGCGTCGATATGCGGAAGCGCTTGATGTGACGCAACAGGCGATTCTGATGGGCCGGGAAGCGGCGGCGCCTGAAGCGCTCTACCGGTGGCAGTGGCAGGCGGGCCGGCTGTTGAAAGCGCTCGGACGGCCTAAAGAGGCGATCGATGCGTATCGGCAGGCGATTGTCGCGGTCCAGTCCATCCGTCCGGAAGTCTCCGCCGCTATCGCTGAAGATCAGCCGGATGCCTCTTTTCGAGAGACCGTCGGAGCTGTGTACTTTGAGTTGGCCGATCTCCTGCTACAGGGGTCTGATGTAGATGCTGACCCCCAGCATCGCGAGGCCCGATTACGTGAAGCCCGCGATACGGTTGAACTGTTCAAAGTGGCGGAGCTGCAAGACTACTTTCAGGATGACTGCGTACAAGCCGCGAGGTCCCATGCTACGGGTTTGGAGCAGGTGTCAAAGACGGCGGCCGTGATTTATCCCATCATGTTGCAGGACCGGTTGGAGATTCTGGTGAGTCTGCCTTCGGGTATGCTGAGAAAGACCGTTCCGGTTGGCGCTGAGGCCTTGACGGAGGAAATCCGCGCGTTTCGAAACTTCCTGGAGAAACGCAGTACCAGGGAATATCTTTCCCACGCCAAGAAATTATACGGGTGGCTGATCGAGCCCATCGAGCCGCTGTGGGCCAATGCCGGAATCGACACGCTGGTCATTGTGCCTGACGGTGCGCTTCGGACGATTCCACTAGCCGCGCTGCATGACGGCACGAAATTTCTGATCAAGAAATACGCGGTGGCGACAACGCCGGGCGTCACGCTCACAGATCCTCGGCCACTGGATCGTAAGGGCATCAAAATTCTTTCGGTGGGCATCACCGAGGCTGTGCAGGATTTTCCGGCGCTGCCCCATGTCTCGCGTGAGCTGGAGACTATCCATCGACTGTATGGCGGTACCAGCCTTCTGAACAAACAATTTATGATGTCTCGGGTGGAGGAAGAACTGAAAGCGCATCCCTACTCGGTCATGCATATCGCGTCTCATGGGCAGTTCCAGAGCGACAGTAACGAGACGTTTTTACTTGCCTATGACGGGAAGATGACGATGGACCGGCTGGAAGAATACGTGGGCATGCTTCGTTTTCGAGAAGAGCCCTTGGCCCTGATTACCCTGAGCGCCTGTGAGACTGCTGCGGGAGACGACCGGGCCGCGCTCGGTTTAGCCGGCGTGGCGATTAAGGCAGGGGCACGGAGCGCGTTGGCTTCGCTGTGGTTTCTCGATGACCAGGCTTCTTCCCAGCTCGTCACCGAGTTTTATCAACAACTGCATGACGATTCCGTGTCGTCCACGGCGATGGCTCTTCAGCGTGCACAAATCAAATTTCTCGACAATCCCGAGTATAGTCATCCCGCCTACTGGGCGGCATTCTTGTTGCTCAATAATTGGCTATAGTTTACGCTTCCGCCGTGAGCACTCTCCTCAAGCTGGGCCAATCGCTTATTGCTGTCAGCATTCTTGCGGGAATATTGGGTGCACTCTCCATCCTCGGCATCCGGAGCACCTCAATCATTGAGTCCCTTGAATTAACTGTCTACGACTGGTTGATCCAATCCCGTCGTGGGGCGGAGGGGGCTGATCCCCGCATTGTTCTGATCACGGTCACCGAACAGGATATTTTACGCCAAGGACGCTGGCCGATTACCGATGCGATCATGGCCGAGGCGTTGGAACGGCTCATGCAGTTCAAGCCGCGTGCGGTCGGGCTTGATATCTATCGTGATATTCCTGTCGATCCCGGCCACACAGACCTGAACAGGGTTCTCGTGGAACACCCTCAGATCATTACCGTGACAAAGCTCGGCGGTGGCACGGTGGCCAGTATCCCTCCACCTCCGGCGCTGACCGGGACCGAGCAAGTCGCGTTCAACGATATCCTTATCGATTCCGACGGAATTGTTCGTCGTGGCTTGCTATTCCAGGAGGCTGGAGAGCAAACAGCGTATGCCTTCGCGCTTCGACTGGCGTTACTGTTTCTTGCTGAGGAAGGGGTTGGCGCGCAGCCAGATCCGGAAGATCCTGAGCAACTTCGCCTGGGGCCCACCACCCTCCGGCGGTTTGGGCCCTACGATGGTGGATATGTCCGCGCTGACGCAGGTGGGTATCAATTATTAGTTGATTTTCACCGTGGGCACAGCCTGCCGCGCTCATTCTCATTGACCGCCTTGCTCACTGGCCAGGTCGATGCGGAGGCGATCAGGAACAAGATCGTCCTTTTTGGGGTCACGGCTGAGAGTGTTCCCGATCTGTTCCATACACCGTTCAGTTCCGGGAATGACACCGGCCGCATGATTCCCGGGGTCGCGGTCCACGCTCATATCGTCAGTCAGTTACTCGGGGCTGGTTTAGAAGGGCGGCGCCCGATTGACACACCCAGTGAATTGCAGGAGTGGCTGTGGACTATCCTGTGGGGCGTGTTAGGCGCCGGACTTGGTGTCTGGTCGCGGTCTCCCTGGCGACTTGCGCTGGGTTCGGTGGGCGGGCTGTGCATCCTCGGCATCATGATGGTTGTTATGTTTGATCAGGGATGGTGGATCCCGCTTGTGCCACCGTCCCTGGCTTGGGTTCTCTCTGGGTCTGTCGTCACGATTTGGGTGTTGAGCCGAGAGCGGAAGGAGCGCGCCCTTCTGATGCACCTCTTTTCCAAGCACGTTTCGGGGGAGGTGGCTGAAGCAGTCTGGCGACAGCGCGAGCAGTTTCTGCAAAATGGGCGTCCTCGGTCCCAACAATTAATCGCGACGGTCTTTTTCTCAGATTTTAAGGGGTATACGGCCGCTTCCGAAAAAATGACTCCAGAGGCGTTGATGGAGTGGGTCAATGCGTATCTGGATGTTATGGCGGGGCTGGTGATCAAACATGGAGGTGTCATCGATGATTACGCAGGGGATGCGATCAAAGCAAACTTTGGTGTGCCACTCCCACGGAACTCAGAGGAGGAGATCGCCCAGGATGCGGTCAATGCCGTGACGTGTGCTCTAGCCATGGAAGGGCAGATGCATCGGCTCAACTTCCGACATCAACAGGATGGTCTCGCGACGATCGGGATGCGGATTGGGATTCACACCGGACTGGTTGTAGCCGGGAGTGTGGGCACTTCGGATCGACTCAAATATACGACGGTCGGCGATGCGGTGAATACGGCTGCGAGATTGGAAAGCTTGGATCGGGATGTCGTTCAGGAGACGCCGGGGCGGCGATTGTGCCGGATCTTAATCGACGAGAGCACGAAACGCTATCTTGGGGATCGTTTCGTGCTCGATAAGATCGGAGAGGTCAGCGTCAAGGGCAAAGAACAAACCCTGATGGTTTACAGAGTCATCAGCCACGTAGGAGAGGATACCGTGATCTAGTTCGTGAAACGTGAAGCATATCTCGTTAAGCGTTTCGAGTTTCATGTTCCAAGTTTCATGTTTGATATCGGAGTTTCAGTAATCCGAAGCGAGCAACTTGAAACCTGGAACTAGAAACCAGAAACTCTACTATCCGGCCTTTCCATCCTGAATATTGAGGTCAAAGCTTCCGACCTCGGGTAAGTCGACCTGATCCAACAATTCGACCCGCTGCTTTCGTAACGCCATGTCGTTCGGCGCCGATTCGATCAACTCCGAAATGACCATCACGGCGTCATACCACAGCCCCTCTGCGGCAAATCGATAAAAGGCATCGGTCGTGGGAGCTGCGGCTAGACTTATGCCGGCGCGTTCGACTCGCTCGATTGCTCCCATCGCGATGATATCTTTGGATCGCCGCTTAGGGTCGAGGACGAGAGCGATGGACCAGTTGTAGCGCTCACCAGGAATCAGTTTTACCCCATAGTCTGAGAGGCGTACCCGTTGTATTCCGGCCTTCAATGGCACCGGCAACGGCTTTTCCAGTAGTGGGGTATCGCCTTTCTCAAGTGTCAGGGTCAATTCTACTGGGTTGATGACGACGTCGGAGGCAAACCAATAGAGATCCGGCTGTTCACGTACGGTTAAGCCGGTATGACCTGGTGCGAGGACGGACAGAATCGGGACAGACTTGTTTGTTCCCCGAGTTCCTCCTCCCACTCGCCGCCCGGCCGAAGGGGCACCGAGACCGCGAGGTGGTTGATAGAGGAGAGTTTTCGTCACCTGTCCGGCCTGTGGCTTCTGCTCTTTGACCTCCTTTGCAAGCGAGGAGGGCGCAGTTGGACTTTCCTCTGCGATCGCCACAAGCGGGAGGCTGGTGAGAAGCACGATTGTGAAACCCCACCTGGGTAGAGTTGTCCGTTTCATCGAGCTACCTCCTATTTCCGGATGCCGTTGCTATCTACTCCATGAGGGAACTACTCGTCTAACAGGGTGCAGGAAAACCATTTTGGGACAGCGAGAATCCGATGGCCTGCACGTCTTTCATTGTGCGAGAGGCGGCACATGATGTTCGATTCCTATCGTTCCAGAAAGGACGTCCGGGACGATCTCTTGAGGTGTCGGGAAAATCATGCGAGCCAAGAGGCCTGTGCGGGTCGTGGTTTTTGTCTTATGCATAATTCTCTTGAGATGTTCCTTGACGGTGTATTCGCTCAGATGCATTCGGTTGGCGATCTCCTTGTTGGTGAATCCGAGCATGAGATAAATGATGACCATCTGTTCACGCTCGGTCAGGTGATAGCGTTGCTGGATGTTGGTATCTGGGCATTGGAGTTCTTGCTGATTCAGCTTTTCCATGATGACGAGGAATCTGCTGTTTAGCGCGAGGGGTTCATCGGGAATACAGAACCCGCGAAGGAGGAATCGCTGATCGTTGGCAAAACAGAGCCGTTCCACTTGGATGGACTCGCAATCCTTGGGATGATTGCAGTGGATCAAACGATCAATAAGGTCACGGACTACGGTATGGATCTGTTCAGGAATGAGACAGGCGCCGTTCTCTCTGGTCGATAGGGGTTGGAGTTCTCGGGTAAATGCTTGGGCTTCAGTGTTGATGAACAACAGCTGCCCCATGCTCGTGAAGAGAATGACGCCGGTAGTACGTTGTTCTTTCAGGCTGTTTGGCCGGAGGTGCCCATTGATCGGTTTGGCTGGGTTTTCTGCCGTGGTGATCGACATAGGCCCCACAATCTCACCTACGTTTTTCTGTTGCGGAGTAAGTGTCACAGATCGGCTCCATTTGTCAAGGTCTGTCCTACAGCGCTGTTAGCCTTGCCTTACAATACTTTTACGCGTAAGCAAGGATTAGGCCAAGTGTTGTTTTTCCGATGAGGGGTGGAAGAAAAATTAAAAACGATAGGATTGGAGATGAGTTAGGAGGTACGCCTTAAATTTATTCCGCATAGTGAGTGATCCAACAGAGCATGCTGTCTGAATCTGAAATGATTCTATCTGAATCTAATTTGATCCTATTTCTTCGAATACGCCGGGGAAGGAGTTGTGAGTTCTGAGTAGGCGCTCTGAGTTGTCTGGAACTAACTCAGAACCAAGAACTCAGCACTTCTTCACGAGTCTCGCCAGGCTGGAGTTCTCTTACTGCTGAGGGGGTTGTTCTCGCATGGTCAGGCAGAAGACTTCGGTCAATGCGGGATCGAAGGCGGCGCCGGCTTGTTGCTCGATCTGTTGTATGGCTTCATCGAAGGAGAGGGGTATTCCTTCTGGTTTGTCGGCAGTCAGGTCGTCAAACACTTGGGCGATGGCGACAATGCGGGCGAGCAGGGGTGTACGGTCTTCTTGTAAGCCGAATGGGTAGCCCGTTCCGTCCCATCGCTCGTGATGGAGTGCGATAACTTGCACGACGTCGGCTGATAACCCCATGGCCCGGCCCATCCTTGCTCCCAAGTCGGGAGAATGGGTCTGCGGGTCTGAATCCATGTCCAGCACGTGAGTGTTCGATACACTGATTAAATCGAGATCGTGCACAAGTGCGCCAAGTGCGAGCGACTGCTGATCGGCAATGGAAAGACTGAGTCGATGGGCGGTCAGCGTTGCATAAAAGCTCACGCGGCTTCCGTGATTGAGTAGGTGGCGATCTTTCGTTTCTAAGAGGTCGGAGATCAGAGGAACTAAGGGAGATATCTGATCGCGATTCGACGCGGAGAGCGATCCTGTGCCATTCATGGCGGTGTAGTCGTTGATAAGTGCTTTCCACGCGTTGGAACAAGCCGGCTCCGGATCCCAGAGTGTTGTCGAGGTGGTGAGGAGCGGGCGTAGTTGATCGAGCCGTAGTTTCTTCTGAGCGGTCTGCAAGGAAATCGCAAGTAACTCTGAGGCATTGAATGGTTTCAAGAGGAAGCCCGCCGCGCCGTGACGAATGCAATCCATAGCCGACTGAAGGCTCCCGTAGGCCGTGACCATAATCACTTCAGTCTCCGCATGCGCGTGCTTGATGTCTTTTAAGAGGTCCGATCCGGAACAATCCGGCAATTTCAGGTCGAGCGTCACAAGATCGACGCAATGGTTATCGAGGGTGACCATGGCTGTGCCTGCATTGTCTGCGGTGAGAATGTGGAAGTCTTCCCTGAGGATTTGTGAAAGGGCTGCGCGAGGGGCTGCCTCATCGTCGACGATGAGGACGGTCGGTTTGCGGCTGGTAGGAGTCGGTGCGAAGGAGGAAAGCATTGGTCAAGTTGTAGGCCTTGACTGTTGAATCGTCAAGGAATTCGAGAATGTGTGCAGGGCTCGGTGTCTGGGGCTTGCCTATAGAGTCATGTATCCCGCTGCTGAGATCGGCAGGTGAAGAGGCATTCTTCGTGCCGGCGCATGAATAAAGTGCTGAGTCGTGTGAGTCTAGTAGTGGAGAGGGTGGGTGGAACAATATTCTGTTTCGCCCTTCTTGACGACGGGGCATTCCTTTTATAGAGTAATCGTATGAAATACAGCCTGTCAGCTGCAGTTCTGTTGGTTGTCGTGGCAATAATTCCAGTCGAGAGTCGCGCAGCTGAACTATTCGACTCCGAAGAACCTTTTAATCAGGCCATCACGAAGAATCTGTTGCGGTCATTTCTGAATCAAGCGTTGGATGTCTTGGACGATCACCTGGAAGTAACAGGGACGTTGAATTCAAACGAACAACAAGGGAATCGACAGCAATACCTCAAGTTTCGTTTCTACCCTGAAGGCAAATCAAAATCCAATGAATCCATGACAGCCGAAGGGTGGGTCGACCAAGTCCCTGATTCAAGCCAACAAGATTTCCATTTCCGCTTCTCCTTGCCAACGCCCACTCTGCGTCAGGCTCCTGCTGAGTCCACGAACGTTCTCTAGCCTGCGTGTAACCTTCCCTCACGTATGATGTTGAGAGGACCTGCTCCACAATATCCCGCGAGCCCGCATTACTCATGAAGGGTCGTTGCGAACGCGCGCAGACGCGAAGCGAGACGGGCACTCGGAGGCGTGGAGCCCTGAGCAACTGTCTTGACCATTACGTGTCCTGTGCTACGACCGGCTGCCAA